>Ga0209667_1000037_pt1 | contig 119932 bp, 113 predicted proteins | sample SaaInlV_165m_DNA_2_FD_184682 | JGI IMG/M metagenome (GOLD analysis project Ga0209667, IMG submission 184682) | Marine microbial communities from expanding oxygen minimum zones in the Saanich Inlet - Saanich Inlet SI037_S3LV_125m_DNA (SPAdes)... | ecosystem: Environmental > Aquatic > Marine >... | reverse complement strand
TAGTTTTTTCATAATAATCTCCTTACCCAAATCTACACATAATCCCACAAACAAAAAACCCCACGAATGTGGGGCTTGATGTTATAGAAAGGGTAAACTTATTTCCCGCTGTGGGAATGTTTTATCTGGTAGATGTTGTCTTTATGTTCTACTATCATTTTTGATATTTTTTTACGCACTTCTTCTGGCGTTATCTCTTTCCATTTTTCATATCCTTCATTAAAAGCTTTCTCAAATGATGCAAAATCTTTTGCCTTGTAGTAGCCTACTGCATTCCATTCATCACCCCAGGAGTGACTAAGTGCCCCTACTTCATCCAGTTTCCCGTCATCAACTAATTTATCAAAAACAGGATACCAGTATTTTTCTGCTAATTCGTAATATTCTTTAGTATCATTTACTTTGTTTTGTGATATCACCATTATTTGAGCATTGCTAAAAGTAGCAATGAGTAACCAAAGAATACTATATTGTTTTATTGTCTTCATTATTTTTCTCCTTTAATCTGAAAATAATATACTAACCCCACAAACAAAAAACAAACCATACATATCATTCAATGGCTATTTATTCAACTAATGGTGAACATGAGAATATATAGAATCACTTAAATCATTATATATTTGCATATAAATAGACAGGTCATGTTTCTTAAAATCCATTGTCCGTAAGGACGTGCCGGTTCGAGTCCGGCCTCGGGTACGAAAAGGGAGCTTTTCCGAGCTCCCTTTTCCATTTTTATATCATTCTAATAAAAACCATCATAATTCTAGGAATATCGTTTTCAAAGCTCATTCGTAAGCTTCTAAGTTCAGGGATAGGATTTTTAAAGATTAGGAGGAGTTTGTGGCAGAAAACGTAATAGAATTTAATGATCAAAATTTTGAATCAGAGGTAGAGAAATCTGATCTTCCCGTGCTGGTAGATTTTTGGGCTGTTTGGTGTGGACCGTGTAAGGCAATCGCGCCAGTCATTGCAGAAATCGCAGATGAGTATGCTGGACGGGTAAAAGTTGGGAAATTGGATGTAGATAATAACAGCCAAACGGCGGTTAAATTTGGCATTCGAAGTATTCCAACACTGCTCATCATGAAAAATGGATCGGTGGTCAATCAAATGGTTGGGGCTGTTCCAAAAAATAATATAGAATCATTATTAAACGAAACATTAGAAAACTAGAATAGGGAATATGCATAAAGAAATCATCATTATTGGATCGGGTCCAGCAGGCTTTACAGCTGCTATTTATGCCGCGCGTGCTAATTTGACACCTCATATTTTTGAAGGTACACAGCCAGGCGGTCAATTGACCATTACAACGGATGTTGAAAATTATCCGGGATTTCCGAAAGGAATTATGGGTCCAGAATTGATGGATGAGTTTCGAAGCCAAGCCAAACGATTTGGGGCGACGAGCGAGTTTAAATCCATCACGAAAGTTGATTTTTCACAAAGACCTTTTAGACTATGGTCCGGTGGTGACGAATATACGGCAGATGCTGTCATTATTTCGACAGGAGCATCTGCGCGGTTACTTGGATTGGATGCGGAAAAAGAACTCATGGGCTTTGGCGTTTCTGCTTGTGCCACGTGTGATGGTTTTTTTTATAAAGGCAAAAAAGTCTTGGTCGTAGGCGGGGGAGACTCTGCTTTAGAAGAAGCAACTTTTTTGACAAAGTTCGCATCGGATGTAGGTTTGGTTCATCGTAGAGATGAATTCCGAGGTTCGCAAATTATGAGAGATCGAGCGTTGGGAAACCCAAAAGTTCACGTCCATTGGAATTCTGTGGTCGAAGATATCATTGGCACGAAAGAAACGGGCGTTACTTCTGTAATCTTGAAAGATACGCAATCGGGTGAAACAAGAGAAGAAACGTGTGACGGGATTTTCATGGCAATTGGTCATGCACCAAATACTCAATTATTCAAGGATCAACTTGAATTGGATGATGCAAATTATATCATTACTAAACCAGATAGTTCGTACACAAGTATTGACGGAGTATTTGCTTGCGGAGATGTGCAAGACCATACGTATCGTCAAGCGATTACGGCCGCAGGGTCGGGATGTATGGCTGCAATTGATGCAGAGCGCTGGTTAGAATCTCAATAAAGTAAAACGCATATATTATTCCCTTTTCTGCTCTAAAAGGAGACACAAATGGCTGCTCAGAAAAGACTGATTTTTGAAATAAAAAATCTAAATAAAACAATAAACGGCGAACAAGTCGTTAATATCCGAAAACTTGAATTCCATCCTGGAGCTATCTATGGCATTGTTGGAAATGCTGGTTCGGGCAAAACAAAATTAATGGAATTGTTAGCTGGGGAAAATGCAAAAACATCTGGTGTCCTCAAATTTGATGATGAATCATATACGACAAATTGGTTAGGGAAAGTAAACCCTCATCCGGAAATTTATTATTCTCATAGCTCGAGACATTTAAATCCAAATAAAACGACGAAACAAATCGTCAATAACCTATATAAGAAAAAAGAGAATATCATTTTTAAACGCTATTTTTCTTCAGGATCTGCTAAGGGATTGTGGGAGAAAAAACTTTCCCTATTTTCACCTGGCGAACTTGATTGGTTTAGTTTGGTTCTTTCTGTTGAAAGTGATCCTCGCGTATTGCTTATCGATGATTATGCTTTGAGATTAAGTAAGGTTCGGGAACAAGATTTCAGATCTCAATTAAAGAGAATGAATAGAAATCTAGGTACCACAATTATTTTGACCAGTGCTAGTGATCGTGATTTAGAGCAATTTGCCTCTGTATTGGTTTATGTGGATAACGGTCATATCTCCAAAATCAGATCAAGCACTAGGACAAAAGCGCCTCAAAAAAGAAAACCAAAACCACAAAGCAAAAGAAGGACAAAAAAGCCGAATTAAATCGTTGCATTACAGATGTGTGTTTGTAAACTCACAGTATAAAATGAAATACACATGCATCGTTTTTTAAAACTAGTTCTTCTGCTTCTTTCTTTATTAGCGAGTCAACCAGACCAACGATTTCGTGCATTTGATTGGGTGACTTATCGAGATCCAGGCTCCATAAGCTCCATAAGCGAAGGTTATATTTATACATATTTTGCCTCTTCAAATGGAGGAATTTATCGCTTCCACAACAATGGAAACTTTTTTGATCATCCCATAAGCATGGCGCAGGGATTAAAGAGTCAAACCATCCATGCGGTTCATTTTGATAAAAACACAGGTATTCTTTGGGCCGGCTTACCAGAAATTATACAATATACGTATACACGTGAGGGGCAATGGAATCAAATCTCATTTTCTGATTTAGGTTTGTCGTCTCAAGATAGAATAAACGCAATTGGTTCATCACCTGATTATCTTTGGGTGAAAGCAAAAGTTATATACTTAAAGTTAGATCGTTCGTCTGGTATTTTATTAGGGCAATATCCATTTCCTGACGAAGGAAATATTCAATGGAGTAGTGAATACAAAGATATAATTAAACCATCAGAAAATTTATGGATTAATTATTCGGTGATGTCCAATTGGATGTGGACGGGACAATATTTTATAGATCCTTATGGAAGAAATGTAGATATCACGACTTTTTATCTGGGAAAGAATAATGATATTTGGTTGGGAGGATCAGATGGAACCCTGTTTTTAGGTGATCATAATATGGAGGTACTTTTCCCATATGCGATTGGTCCGCTTAGTTCAAACTTTTCTACTATATCTAAATTTGAAGATGAAATTTGGTTAGCCGGTCCGAATCGCTTTAATACAAGTGGGGTTACGAGAATGTTTTTCAAAACTTTAGAATTTGATCATTATGAATCAGATATTACCATCAATATGTATCCTATGAATATCAATGATATCTTAAATTTAGGTGATAATATTTTTTTTGCTGGCGATGATGGACTACAGCTTTACGATAAAGATGATGATTATTGGCGATTTTTAGGTGCTGAACGTGGTATTCCTATTGGGAAGATAAACACTTTAGCTAAAGATAATAGTCATTTATGGCTTGGTGGAATCAATGGATTGGCACGTTTAAATTTAAAAAAATATCGTAACGAACCGTCGGGTATTGAGGATATATTTGATTTTCAAAATATCCAGAAATTATTTTTGACTCATGGTGATTTATGGATTGCGACTTGGAATAATTTGTATATTTTTGATACAGAAAATCCTGAGCTTAAAACATTCAAAGATAAAGGCTATTTCACATTGGGTGGACCCTTTACTGGCTTTAATGAAATTGTATTTAATGATGGATACCTTTATATCGCTTCCAATCAAGGGATTCTTTCTTTTGACTATGATACAGAAAATTGGACAAAAATTATTGATGCCAATGTTTATGCAGGAAAAACAATTGAATCCATGGCCATTTCAGGGAAATATTGTTTTTTAGGTTTTCGTAACAAGTTCATTCGAATTGATATTCTTGATAAATATCAAAAAGAATATGACTTTCCTTTCCTTGGCACGGTAAAAGACCTTTATATTTCGGGTCAATATATTTACTTAGCGACAACAGAAGGGTTAACAAAATTCAAATGGACCGTAGATCGATGAAAAAAATACTACTATTATTGCTTATGATTTCCATGGGATTAAGTGCTTCTCAGTGGGGGAAAGAGAATCGCAATAAAAAACTATCCCTAATTCACCGATTTATCATTGCAAGTTTCAGCGAAGCAGAAACGGCAGACTCGGTTCGGGTTGTGGCTTATATCGAAATTCCTTATCGGACGATTCAATTCATAAAAAAAGATAATACATTTCTTGGATCTTATGAAGCGTCCTTATCTTTAAGTGAAAAAAAAGGTGGACAAATTAATCGAAAAATATGGAAAGAAAATATTATTGTTGATTCCTACGATCAAAGTAAATCGTATAGACGAAATATTAAGCATTCAATTGAGTTTATTGTCCCAAAAGGAGAATTTGTTCTTAAAGGGGAATTGGTCGATTTAGATACACGGAAAAAAGGGATAAAAACAAAAAAGATATCTTTTCGAGACACCCAAAAAACTCCCGCATTACTACCGCCTGTTTTTATGTTACCTTTTCCTGGAGACTGGGGGTTTAAACCAGATCTTATCCCAACACTCGGACAGAGAGTTCGCCCAGTAGAAGATGATATAAAAATGATGATTTCTGGTTTCGTTAATCCGGGTGACTACGAAATTAATGTTACAATAATTGACAGAGAAGGCGACGATACATTATACAATAAAATCATTGAAAATAATGAAGCAAAATATTTCACCAATTATGTTTCCATCCCTGCATCAAAGTTGACAAAATTAAAATATGAATTTTTAGTTATCCTGTCTCAAAATGGCAAAAAAGATAAAGAAATTGGACGGATGACCCTGGCGAGAGCGGGTATATCTAAAACTGTAACGGATATTGAATTTGCATTGAAACAAATGAAATATATTCTAAATAGTGATGAGCGTCGATTATTGAAAAAGACGAACAAGGATAATTGGGATGAATTATTTATACAATTTTGGAAAGAGCGCGATCCAGATTCGAGCACCGTTAATAACGAGTTGATGGAAGAGTATTATGAACGGGTAGATTATGCGATGGAACATTTTGATTCATGGCAAGAAGGATGGCGAACCGATATGGGCATGATTTATATTTTATTTGGTCCGCCCAATGAAATCCAACGATATAATGCTAATTATAACCAAATTCGTCAAGTTTGGCGATATCACCATATTAGTAAATCATTTACCTTTCTTGATGAGAATGGATTTGGAGATTATCGACTTGAAACGCCATTTATCACGCCAGGATTTTAATGATTGAACGTTTTTCCCATAGTAGTTTACAGACCTTTAAAAAGTGTCCAGCTCAATTCAAAATTCGATATATTGATAAAGTTCGAAAAAAAGACGAAGGCATTGAGGCTTTCATGGGGAAACGAGTTCATGAGGCAATTGAATTTCTGTATGAAACTGTCTTAAAAGGGCAAATCCCTTTCGTAGATCATATTGTCGATTATTATCGTGAAATATGGGCAGAACATTGGCATAATCGTATTTCCCGTGTTGATAGCGCCATGAAACCAACAGATTACTTACGCACAGGTGAAGAATGCATTGTGAGATATTATCGTAAGCATCAGCCCTTTCATCAGCCAATAAAAGGAAACGAAGTTGAACTAGATTTCTTTTTGGATGAGAATAAACAATACCAAATGAAAGGCTTTATCGACCGTTTGGATAATTTAGGGAATGGACATTGGGAAATCCATGATTATAAAACATCCAAAAGAGCTTTAGGGCAAAAAGCGGCAGATAATGACGAACAATTGGCATTATACCACTTTGCATTAAAACAAAAATATAAAAATGTGGAAAAGGTAGATTTAGTGTGGCATTTTCTTAGGCATGGTATTGAAAGACGTTCATCGAGAACGGAGGAACAGCTTGTCGCATTATCTAATAAATGTCAAAGTTCCATTGATACCATTAGAGATTTTATTCAAAAAGGTGGGGCATTTTATCCCAAGCAATCCATGCTTTGTAACTGGTGTTATTATTGGGAGGAATGTTCAGCAAAAGATGGAGCAAACCCCTTTATAGGAAGAGATAGATAGTATATGTTAAAGATAAATATGAAAGAAATTGAAGCATTGAAAACATTATTGTCCTCCGATGTAGATCTTGGCAAAGACGAGGATATATTGAGACATTTAAAAAAACGCTTAACGCCGACTGGGAAGGTTGAACTTTTTATAGATGGAGCCTCAAACCTTCAAAAAAAAACAGCTGGCTTAGGCGGCATATTTTATCGAAAGGGTGTTGAGCTATTTACTTTCGCTGAATTCCGACCAAACTTGACAAACAATGAAGCAGAATACGGCGCATTAATATTTGGGCTAGAAAAAGCAATAGAGTTAAGATTGAATCAGATTGACATTTATTCTGATAGTGAATTAGTCGTTCGTCAAATCATGGGGCAATACAAAGTGAAGAATGAACGAATGGCTGTATTGCACAAAACTGCCCATGATTTATTAGATGAATTTGAACAGTGGACAATGACGCATGTTCGTCGTGAAAAAAATACAAGAGCCGATGCTTTAAGCAAAGAAGGCATACAAATCGGATCATAATTACTTTCTCAATTATAAAGCTTTTTAATGCATCTAAAAGCTAATTCAATATAGTTTCACTCTTTAGTTTAACTCTCTTGTAAAAAATCAAATTCATTCCTAATTTCCCCCGCTGAAAAGTGGGTTGAGACACCCACTTTTCTTTTGTATGACAATGGATAATACATTTACAGAAATACAGAAAGTGATGGAGCCCAATTTGGTATTGTTGGATATCAAAGAGGACGAGTCTGCCCAAATGATAAGAATCATAATTGATTCGGAGCGACCCGTTACGCTTGAAGATACGGTTGGTTTGATGAAAACAGTGAACAATGATGAAACGCTTATGTCGTTGTTTCCAGAATCATATCGTTTAGAGATTACTTCTCCAGGGATGGGTGCTGAATTGAAGCGAAAATTTCAATTCCGAAAAAATGTGGGAAAAATCTTAGAAATTAAAGTCGTAGAAAACGGAGAATATATCAAACGACTTGGTTTGTTGTCAGATGCAAATGAGAACGAGATTACGATTGAGCAAGATGGAGAATCATTTTGCTTTGATTATGATGCAATAAAATCAGCAAAAATTAAAATTTCATTCAATTGAACTAGGGGAGAAGAAAATTGATAAATAGAGAACTCATCGAGGTATTTTCAGAAATTGCAAGAGAAAAAAATGTTGATCGATCTGAATTAGCAACCATTATGGAAGACCTATTCCTTCACGTTATTGAAAAAGAATATGGCGATTCATCAAATTGTAGTGTGATTGTAAATCTAGATAAAGGCGAAATTGAAATTTATGCGGAAAAAACAATTGTAGAAGAAATTGATGATTATAAAGTAGAAATCACGCTCCAAGACGCTTGCGAAAAAGAACCTGATGCTGCGGATGATTTGGAGATTGGAGATGTATTTGTTGAAGTGATTGATCCTCGTATTTTTGGTCGACGCTTAGTCATGACCGCGAAACAATTTTTTGCGCAAAGAATTCGAGATGTAGAGCGAAACTATGTTTTTGAAGATTATTCTAACCGAGTAGGTGAGATTATCATTGGTGTTGTCAAACAAGTGCAAAGAGATAATGTTTTTGTTGACATCGATCGCGCCGAACTTCGTATGCCGAAGAGAGAACAGATCTCATCGGAGCGATATCGTCGTGGTGACACCATCCGCGCTGTTATTAAATCTGTTGAAGTTACATCAAAAGGTCCTGAGATTATAATCTCTCGAAGTGACAATCATTTTCTTTACAAATTATTTGAAATGGAAGTGCCAGAAATTGAAGATAGTATTATTGAAATATCTGCCATTGCGCGTCAACCCGGTGAGCGAGCAAAAATTATTGTTCAATCTAATGACCGTCGAATTGATCCTGTTGGCGCTTGTGTTGGTATGCGTGGAAGTCGAATCCAAGCGATTGTTCGTGAGCTCAATAACGAAAAAATTGATATTGTAAACTTTAGCGAACAAGCTGAGATTCTTATTACGAGAGCTTTATCGCCTGCAACGCCAGTCAACCTTTATATTGATGATGAAAACAAACATTGTGAAGCTATTTTTGATGACGATGAGCTAAATTTTGCGATTGGTCGAAACGGAATGAATATCAATTTAGCGTCTCGTATCACAGAGTATCGCATTGATGCGTATGGTCGGAATGATTATGAACGAAAGCAAGCAGATCAAAATACCGATTTGATAGAGATACCAGGCATATCGGCTACGGCTGCAAAAAATCTTGCTACAGTTGATGTGCATACCATTTCAGATTTGACAGAATCAGACGAAAGCGACTTATTAAATGCTAAAGGTGTGAGTGAGAGTTTGCTAGAGAAAATTTATACAGCTGTGGAAGCATTTATTGAACGTGAAATTCCGCAAGATGAAGATGACTTACCAAGCGACATTGTCGATATCGCGCTGGATTCAGAGGGAAAGTCCGAAGCTGAAAATAATGAAAATATAGAAGAAGAGGTTAAGTAAACGAATGGCAAAAGGTGTAAGAATATTTCAAATTGCCAAGGAATTAAATATCTCCCATACTGATATTTTATCCTTTCTAAAAACACAAAATATCCAAGTGGGGAGCCATATGTCTCCTGTCGATGATGACGTTTATCAAGTCATTATTGCAGAATTTGCCAAGGATAAAGCAAATGTTGAGCGTTTTCGAAAGGAGCAAGTTCGCAAAGAAATTCATGACACACGACTTAAGGTAGAGCAAAAAGACCACAAAAAACTTCAGATATTATCTTTATCAAAACAACGAGAATTAGAAAAAGCTGAGAAGGAAATTGCCCTAAAGCAAGCGGAAGAAAAAAAACGTGCAGAAGTTGAAAAGGAAAAAGAAAAGGCATCTCTAGAAAAACAAGAAGCTAAAGAAAAAGCATCTCAGGAAGAAAAGAAGACTAAAGAAACGGAATCAAAAAATAAACTGCGATTAAAGAAAACAGTTTCGATGCCAAAGAAGAAATTAAGAAAAATATCACTCGCAGATATAAAATCTGAAATAGGGCTTTCAAGTAAAAATGGTCCAGGGAAAAATAGAAAGAAGGAAGTTGTCCAAAAAAGTGTAAAAGATGCTATCCGTCAAACAATGGCGAAAATGGACACTAAAATAAAGAAAAAGACTTATAAGAGGTCAAGTAAAGAAGAAGAAGATGTAGAAGTATCACCTGATACGCTTACGCCCATCAAAATTTCTGAATTTTCAAGTGTAGAAGAAGTAGCAAAACATTTTTCAGTTACGCCAAGTGATGTGATTCAAAAATGTATTGGTTTAGGTATGTTAGCAACAATTAATCAAAGATTAGATTGGGATGTTATTGAATTGCTATCAGAAGATTTCGGTTTTATTGCTGAAAAAATGAAAGATGTTGGTGAAGAACTATTTTCGATGGAAGACTCTGAGGAAGATATGGAAAATGCGGTTCCTCGCGCTCCCATCGTGACCGTGATGGGACATGTTGATCATGGAAAAACATCTTTGTTAGATTATATCAGGAAAGAAAATGTTGTCTCTGGTGAATCTGGTGGTATTACTCAGCATATTGGTGCTTATAAGGTGGATGTTGGAGATGAAAAATTTATTACATTTTTAGATACACCGGGTCACGAAGCTTTTACGGCTATGCGCGCAAGAGGGGCACAAGTGACTGACGTTGTTGTGCTTATTGTTGCTGCTAATGATTCTGTAATGCCACAAACCATTGAAGGCATTAGCCACGCAAAAGCGGCAAATGTGCCATTGATTATAGCCATTAATAAAATGGATGTTCCAGGTGCAGATCCAGAGAAAGTGCGGCGAGAATTGTCTGAGCACGACGTTTTGGTCGAGCAATGGGGCGGAAAAGTCCAATCCGTTGAAATCAGTGCAAAAACAGGAGCAGGAATTGACGAATTAATGGACTCTCTCATTCTTGAAACTGATGTCTTAGATCTTAAAGCAAATCAAAAAACTTTAGCAAAAGGAAGCATTATTGATTCAAAGCTTGATCGCGGATTAGGTCCGGTAGGTACTGTATTAGTCCAAAAGGGTGTTCTTAGAGTTGGCGATCCATTTCTTTGTAGTGATTTCTCAGGAAAAGTAAAAAGTATTATGAATGAACGTGGGGAACGCCTACAAGAAGCCTTTCCCTCTGATGCGGTTCAAATTCAAGGTTTTGATCAAGTGCCTCAATCTGCTGACATGTTTAGTGTGGTTGAAAACGAAAAAGATTTAAAGCGTATTGCCTCAGAACGTCAGCGCGTTCGAAGAGAAATAGAACATAAGAAAATCGCATTTTCACTTGATCATATGTCTTCCTTAATTGCAGAAGGTACGATGAAAAATCTTCCAATTATCGTCAAGGGTGATGTGGATGGTTCTATTGAAGCTTTATCAGAGACATTAGAAAAAATGAATACAGATGAAGTAGGCATTAAAGTTATCCATAAGGCGGTAGGCATGGTCACAGAATCTGATGTTTTATTAGCGGAAGCCTCAAAAGCTGTGATTGTTGGATTTCATGTTCAGGTCAGTTCAAATGCAAAATTGCAAGCGAAACAGGCGGGTGTTGACATTCGAACTTACAATGTTATCTATCAAGCTGTTGATGAATTGAAGCTAGCCTTAGAAGGGTTGTTAGAGCCAGATAAAGTGGAAGAAATGTTGGGGCAAGCCATTGTTCAAGAGCAATTCAAAATCCCAAAGATTGGTTTTATTGCTGGATCAAAAGTGACAGAAGGATTGATTATTCGAAATGGAAAAGCACGTGTGATTCGTGATGGTGAAGTCGTTTGCGAAGGATTGATTAATTCCTTGAAACGATTTAAGGATGATGCAAAAGAAGTGAAAGAAGGCATGGAATGTGGTATTGGTGTGGATGGCCTTAAAAAGTTTCTTCCTGGCGATATCATTCAAGTCTATGAAATCCGAGAAGTTAAACGGAAATTAGAAACGAGTTGAAATCACAAAAACCGTATAAAAGAACAGATCGCGTTGGGAATCAAATTCTAGATATTTTAGGTCAAGTTCTCTTTAAATATATAGATTTATCTCATATCGGATTTGTAACCTTTACCCATGTTGACATTGCGCCAGATTTCAGAACTGCTAAAGTATTTTATAGTATATTAAATCCAAAAATTGATCTCAAAAAAGCTGACATTGAAATTAATCAAAGACGAAAGGCTTTTAAAAAATTTATGAGCCCTGAATTGACCATCAAACATACACCTGATTTGAAATTTCATTACGACCCTTCCATGGAGTATGGTGAAAAAATAGATCGATTATTACATAATATTGATCCGAACGATGAGCATGCTGATTAATATTAGAAAAGAAGCAGGTTGGACCTCTTTTGATGTGGTTAGAAAAATTCGTGGCATTACAGGTGAAAAAAAGGTAGGCCATGGTGGAACGCTAGATCCCTTTGCAGAAGGTGTTCTAATCATTGGAACAGGAAAACATACCAAAACTTTATCCTCCGTTTCAAATACACACAAAAGTTATGAAGCTGTCATCAAGTTAGGTGAGGAAACGGATACACTTGATACAGAAGGAAAAATCATTAAAAGTGCACCTATCCCAGATTTATCACATGATACTATTCAGACCGTGTTACGCTCATTTCTTGGAATACAAATGCAAATACCGCCCATGTATTCAGCGAAAAAAGTGAAGGGGAAGCGGCTTTACAAAATGGCACGAGAAGGAAAAACTATCGAAAGAGAGCCTGCTGAAATCACAATTAATAAAATTGAATTAATCAATTTTTCAAATGATAGAATTACATTTTCTAGTAATTGCTCAAAAGGAACTTACATTCGAGTTTTAGGAAGTGATATTGCGAAAAAATTGGGAACGGTTGGATATTTAATCGAGCTTGTTCGAACAGATGTAGGTGATGTTAATATTAAAGACACATTAACGATTCAAGAATTTCAGGAAAAATGGAAGTCTATCAGTCTATAGAATCTTGCCCTGAACTGGATAATTCTGTTCTGACAATTGGCTCTTATGATGGTCTGCATCGTGGACATCATGAAGTGGTTCGTAATGTTGTTTCTCATGCGAAAGCGCTGAAAACACAATCGATTGTTGTTACGTTTGACCCACATCCTAGGCACTTGTTGGATCCACCCGCAGATAAATGGCCTTTAATTATGAGTATGGATCAAAAAATAAAGGTTCTACAATCGTTGGATGTGGATATTGTATTGGCTATCCCTTTTACAAAACCCTTTTCAAAAACAACAGCTCAATTGTTTATGGACCATATAATTTTACCCAAATTAAATCCAAAAAAAATAATCATTGGTTATGATCATCATTTTGGTTTCAAAAGAGAAGGAACGCCAGCATTTTTATCAGCTTATTGCCACAATCACCAAATTGATATAGATATCATGAAACCAATCAAAGATGAAGATATTGTGATTTCTAGTTCTCGCATTAGAGAATTAATTTTATCTGGATTTATTAGGCGCGCGAATTATGAGTTAGGATCTATTTATGGAATAGCAGGTCGTGTGTGTCAAGGTTCAGGACGAGGAAAAGGCTTAAACTTTCCTACTGCAAATATCCAGCCCATTGAGAAAAATCAACTTTTGCCCAAGCCAGGTGTTTATTTTGTGAGAGGAAGGATTATTGGACTTAGTCCCTTCGGTATGTGTAACTTTGGCATTCGACCAACGTTCGATGAGCAAGAACTTGTAATTGAAGTTCACTTTTTTCAGGAGCAGTTGGATGATATATATGATAAGATCATCATGGTTGAATTTTTAGAACGGATACGAGATGAGAAAAAGTTTCCTTCCCCAAATAAATTAATAGAACAATTAAAAAAAGATAAAGCCCGATGTTTAGAACTTCAGGCCAAATACGAATAAAGGAGCAATAATATGCCATTAACAAAAGAAGAAAAAACTGAAATCGTCGGTCAATTTGGAAAAGACGGAAACGATTCAGGATCAGCAGAAGTGCAAATTGCACTTTTCACAAAAAGAATTCGTCAGTTGACGGAACATGCAAAAGTGCATAAAAAAGATCACCATACTAAACGAGGTTTAGTGCAGTTGGTATCTCAGCGTAAAAAGATGCTGAAATACCTGGTGAAAACAAATCCAGATTCCTATGTAAAAACCATTAAGGATTTAGGAATTCGTGGATAAGAACAAACAAAGAAAAGAAAACAAGAAAGAAGAAGAAAAGAAAATGATAAGAAAAGAAATGAATCTTGCAGGCAGGACGCTTGCAATTGAGACAGGAGAAGTAGCACGTCAATCAGATGGATCCGTAATGGTCTATTATGGAGATACAACCGTCTTGGTCGCAGTGAATGCTGCGAAAACAGCAAGAGAAGATATTGATTATTTCCCTTTACAGGTTGAATATAGAGAAAAACATTATGCGGGTGGAAAAATACCAGGTGGATTTTTTAAGCGTGAAGCACGTCCATCAGAGCACGAAGTTTTAACAAGTCGTCTCACAGATCGCCCCATACGTCCTTTGTTTCCAAAAGGATTTAAAAACGAAACACAAATTATGATTACGGTATTAAGTAGCGATGGTGAAAATATGCCCGATGTTTTGGCAGGTGTTGGTGCATCGGCAGCATTAAGTATTTCGTCTATTCCATTCAATGGTCCTATTGCGACTGTTCGTGTTGGAAGAAAAGGAGATGAATTTATTCTGAACCCCACTCGAACAGAAATGGGAGAATCCGATTTAGAATTGATTGTTTCAGGGAATGAAGCTGCGGTAGTTATGGTTGAAGGTGAAGCAGAGGAATTACCTGAAAATACCATATTGGAAGCATTAAATTTTGCTCATAAGCACATTAAAACACTGATTGATTTCCAAAAGGAACTTATTGCTGCTTGCGATGTGACAAAAAGAGAGTTGGATTTACCTTCTGAAAATGAAGCGCTTTCAAAAGCGGTTATGGACAAAGTGGGGAATAAGATTACTGAGATTGTTAAGGTTGTAGATAAACATGAAAGAAATGATGCTAAGTCAGTTTTAGTAGATGAAGTGAAAGAATCCCTTGCAGAATCTTTTCCTGATATGGAGAAAGATATATCTGCCATTATTGGGGATGAATTCAAAGCAGGATTTCGTGAACGCATTTTAGCTGAAGGTGTGCGGAGTGATGGACGTTCAACGACGGAGATTCGCCCGATTACGATTAAGCCGAAATTCTTGCCCAGGACTCATGGATCTGCCTTATTTACTCGTGGCGAAACCCAAGCATTGGTTGTAACAACGCTTGGCTCTAAACGTGATGAAATGATTGTAGATAGCATGGATGAAGATTATAAGAAGAATTATTATCTTCATTACAATTTTCCTCCTTATTGTGTCGGTGAAACTGGTAGAATTGGCTTCACGAGCAGACGCGAAATTGGGCATGGTAATTTAGCGCAACGGGCATTAAAACCGGTTATGCCAAACTATGATGATTTTCCATATACACTTAGACTTGTCTCTGAAATTATGGAATCGAATGGTTCCTCTTCAATGGCTTCAGTTTGTGGTGGATCTGTTTCAATGATGAGTGCAGGTGTCCCGCTAAGAGAACATGTTTCTGGGATTGCAATGGGACTCATTACAGATGGAAAACGTCATGCAGTTTTGAGTGATATTCTTGGGATGGAAGACCATTTAGGCGATATGGATTTTAAGGTTACAGGATCCAGTAAAGGAATTACTGCGATTCAGTTAGATCTTAAAATTGAAGGCATTTCTTTTGAATTGCTCACAGAAGCACTTGAGCAAGCGAAAGAAGGTCGGATGCATATTATTGGTCTCATGAATGAAGCGATCCCTGAAGCGGGTGAGCTATCAGATTTTGCACCAAGAATCTTAAGCATGCAAATCAATCCAGAAAAAATTGGTGCTTTGATTGGACCTGGTGGAAAAAATATCAAAAAGATCATTGAAGATACAGAATGTGAAGTGAACGTAGATGATGATGGAACTGTTACCGTTGCTGGTGCTGATGCAGCAAAATGTAATGATGCGCTTGAATTAGTTCGTGCCATTACATTTGAGCCAGAAGTGGGAATGGAATTTGAAGGTAAGGTTACACGTCTCATGACGTTTGGTGCTTTTGTTGAATTCGCTCCAGGTCGCGAAGGTTTAGTTCATATCTCTGAATTAAATTGGGCGAGAACGGAGCGAGTAGAGGATGTATGTAAGCCAGGTGATTCTATGAAAATCAAACTTATGAAGATTGATGATCAAGGGCGACTCGATTTCAGTCGGAAAGCCTTAATGGAAAAGCCAGAAGGTTGGACACCACCACCACCACGGAAACCGCGAGATAATCGTGATGGTGGAAAACGTCCGTTTAGAAAGAAAAGATTCTAAACTAGGTGAAGATAGGCGTTCCAAAGGAAATAAAAATCCATGAAAACCGTGTGGCTTTAACGCCACACGGGGCTCTTGAGTTAATTAAAGCTGGGCACGAAGTTTTTGTTGAAACAAAGGCGGGGGTTGGAAGTGGCTATTTTGACTCAGATTACGCTGATTTAGGTGTAAGCGTTGAATCAGATGCAAAATCAATTTTTGATTGTGCTGATATGATAGTAAAAGTCAAGGAGCCTCAAGATATTGAGTTAGAAATGATCCGAAAGGGTCAGATTATTTTTACTTATTTCCATTTTGCTTCTTCTCAGTCCCTAACGGAGAAATTCATTCAGTCGGGAGCAAGTGCTGTCGCTTATGAAACCATCATGTTAGCGGATAAATCATTACCTCTTTTGGTTCCTATGAGTGAAGTCGCAGGGAAAATGTCTGTGCAAGAAGGCGCTAAATTTCTTGAAAAATCAAAGGGCGGGCGTGGTATTCTTTTGGGTGGTGTGCCTGGGGTTGCTCCTGCGAATGTGATGATTATTGGTGGTGGCATTGTTGGAACGAATGCGGCTTGGATTGCTTCTGGTTTAGGTGCAACCGTTTTTATTCTTGATAATAATTTGAATCGATTACGATACTTAGATGAAATTATGCCGGCGAACGTGAATACAATTTTCAGCAATCATCATAATATCGAATCTCTTTTGCCGGAAACAGATTTATTGGTTGGCGCAGTGTTAATTCCTGGTGCAAAAGCCCCAAGTCTAGTGTCTAGAAAAATGCTGAGTCTCATGAGAAAGGGCAGTGTGATTGTAGATGTAGCAGTTGATCAAGGTGGTTGCGTTGAAACCTGCAAACCAACAACGCATGAAGATCCTACTTATGTTGTAGATGGTGTTGTCCATTATTGTGTGGCGAACATGCCAGGAGCTGTGCCGTTTACGTCAACGATTGCACTGACGAATGCTACCTTTCCTTATCTAAGTAAATTGGCGAATCAAGGTCTTGAAGTATCCATGAAAAATGATGCATCCCTTTTGGTGGGCTTAAATATCTACGATGGAAAAGTCACTCACAAAGGTGTTTCGGACGCATTTGAATTAGAGTTTCACAAACCAAACTCAGTGTTTTAATAATCAAATAATTCATTTCATTCTACTTGTGAATGATGGGTTTCTTCCCTTAATTTAAAGTATTGCTTTAACTCTAAACCTAAGTAAATACGATGAGACCTAAAATACAAAAATTATATTACTCCATTGGGGAAGTAGCAGAGCTGACTCAATTAAAAGCCTATGTACTGCGATATTGGGAAACGGAATTCAAACAATTGAAACCTCCAAAAAATCGTGCAGGAAATCGTACCTATCGTCAAAAAGATATTGATACATTGCTTGAAATCAAAGATTTATTATATAAAAAGAAATTTACAATTGAGGGTGCACGATCAGTTTTAAACAAGGGCATGGATTCAGATATACCTGCGTCTTCTGTTGGTTCCACTGATAAGCAAAAAGTTGTATTTGGAAAAATCAGAGAAGAATTAGAATCTATTTTAAATATTATTCAAAATTAAATTCGGGGCGTGGCGCAGTCCGGTAGCGCACTTGGCTGGGGGTCAAGTGGTCGCAGGTTCAAATCCTGTCGCCCCGACACACCGACGGGAACGTTGATTAATAGAGAGAAAAGGGTAGTGAACTACCCCTTTTATATTTCTTGCCGAAAGTATGAATCAATGTAAAACAATTCAAAGGGGATGTAAAATGGGGATACTTTTGTGGGGATATAGTTACCCCATAATCATAATTTGAAAATGGCTAAAATAATAAAAATAAACAAAGCCGAAAAAATGAGCGATTATTGGGTAAGGATTGAGTACGATGGTGGTGTCGCTGAATTGCCAATTATTGAGCATAAAATTGGGAGAGTCCTGCTTGGAGTATTTCATTTATTCCATGCGAACACTAAAAAAACCTTTTTGGCTGCCAGCGGGTATAGAAAAGACGGGAATGAGCCATTAATTAAACTTGGATATCTATTGTTCAACGGTGGAGACGATGGTGTATTATTCGAAACAGAAGAAGATGGTTATAAATGGATGCCGGACGGGTATGAAGAATGGATAAAAGGCAGGGATAAATATTGCGCCGACAATTACGACGATGGTCTTGGCAAGACAACGAAAGAAATATATAATAAAATAATAGAATTGGAGGATTAATATATACCTCTTAAATTTTAAATGAGAATTATGAGATTAATTTTACTGATTCTGATTATTAGCAGCGTCTCTATAGTGAAAGCGGATGTAATCACGTCCTATTTTTATAGCGATTCTTTGGGGTACGATATGTATTATGAGATCGTTCTACCACCTAGTTACGAATCCAACCCTGATTCAACCTATCCATCGATTTATTTCCTTCATGGGTTTGGACTGGATTATTCCTGGTATGGGTCCGTTGTTAGTGTATTTGAAGACATGATGGCATCGGGAGAAATTCGCGAGTCTATCCTGATTAAACCGGATGGTTTTGTTATTCCTTATCTTGGAAGTATGTATACCAATTCTGATTATAATGGGCAATTCGAGGATTATATTGTTCAGGATTTGATTTCCCATATAGATGGATCCTACAATACCATTGATAACTCATCGTACCGAGCCATCATGGGACACTCCATGGGTGGTTATGGCGCTGTGAAATTGTCGATTAAATTCCCGGAACTATTTCAAGTCGCTGCGTCCCATTCCGGTCCCATCGCTATTGAAAATGTTATACCTGACCTTTTACCTGTATTGTTGGCTGAGACAGGCATTCTTGGCTATCAACCCTGGAATGGCACGGTGAGCCTTTTTATGTATAGTGCTTCGGCTGCTTTTAGTCCCGATGTGGATGATTGGCCTTATTATGTGGATTTGCCTGTGGACTATTATGGAAATGTGATCGATGAAGTTTGGGATTTATGGCTTGGACACGATGCATTGACGCTCGCCCAAGAAAATCTTGCAAATATTCAATCGATTCGTTTTTATATGGATTGCGGTGATCAAGATGATTATTTATTTTATAATCATTCAACATCTTTCAGTGAATTTTTGGATGAGGTGAATATTAATCATGTTTATGAAACTTATCCAGGCGATCATTTCACCGAAGTTTTGAATGGAGATAGATTTCCTTACTCCTTGGCTTTTATTGAAAATGCATTTTATATACAGGATTTGTTTTCTGATTTAGGGGATATTGACGGTAGTGGAACTGTAACTATGGCCGATTTTAGTTTATTATTGCAAATTGTCCTTCAATTCGAACAGTCGACTGAAATACAGCAAATTGCAGGAGACCTTGATTTTAATGGAACCATCGATATTTTTGACCTTTTGCTATTGGCGGATCAATTATAACCATGAATCATAAAAAATTTAGTTCTATTGATCAGTTCAGATTAATTGTTGGGCGTCGACATCATCATTTCAGATGTTTGTTGCTATGGTGTTTTCCATCTCTTATTTTTATCATGGTTTTTCTACATTATTTCTTTAAAAATTCAAGGATTAAAAAGGAAGCAGTATTTTGAACTTAAAAATAATTATTTTTATAATTGCAGTTGTATTTATCATAGGCTCCCTTGCTCTTGCCTTGTGGTATAGGATGAATGATGATAAGAATGATTAAGTTTGCTCCTTGGGTTTTAATACTATCGGTGTTGGCAGCCCAAGGAGATTTCAATTTGGAAAACCTGAATCCAAATTCAGTAACATTTGGAGAGTTCATCGGCCCGGATGATTACCTCGGTGATATTTGTATTGTTTTTTTTGGGCATGAATATTGAGGAACTTGTAGAAGTCGGTTCGGGCATTGAAGAATATTGGGAATATACATCGGGAGATGGGAGATATAAACGCAGCAAAATCTTTCTTAATTCGGGCTATGAACTTAGCCAGAGTAAATAATATTCTGGAAATGCTTCGAGATTGCAGTTTTGACATGGCTCGATTTTATGAGCAGCAGCAAGCGTTCAGAGTCGCTTATTTTCATTTTAATAATTACCACCGTTATGCTATGCAGATTGAAAAGGAAAAAAGTACGCAGCAAATGGTTGGTGTTTTTCTGGTAGAAGATTCTGATAGTTCTAAAGATATCCATGAAACATTACAAATGCCCAATCACGTAGGCCGAAATGATGAATTCAGAAACCGTTTACTGTTGAATTTCCCCCGGTTGACTCCACGCCAGATTGAAATAGCTGAACTGTTGCGCAATGGGATGTCATCAAAAGAGATGTCGATACTCATCAATATTGAAGTGGATAGCATTAATAAGCAGAGTCCCCCTCAGTAACGCTCCAGGGTCTTCATCAATATTGAAGTGGATAGCATTAATAAGCAGAGAGCTCGAATCCGTAAATCTTTGGGATTAAATAGAACTCAAAATTTGATGACATTTTTACAGGTAGTTTAATTATTAAATGTAATTAACCAAATAGTATGTCCATATAATATCCATATAATACTATTATAGAAATTTGTAATTTCATTATAATATTTATTAGTAAAAATCCTAAAGGATGAAAATAAAATGATTAACAAAATAACGACTGGCATTTTCTGCCTAGTTTTCCTCTTGAACATTGATTCTTTGCAAGGTGAACAGCTATATATGTTTCCGCCCATTTCATCAATTCACGAAAATATCAGTAGAGATGTTTGTGGAAAGAACAACAAAACAATAATAGTTGAAAAACCTACACTCCCGTCTATTTTCGATTTACAGCATCGAAATAATCGTGATACGACTTATACTTTTGACTATTTAATCACCCTTAACTACGATGAACTTATCGATTTAATTGTCACATTAGATTGGTGGGAAATATCCGGTTTATTTGAATATTCTGATGATTCTTATGAATTTTATAGTGATACACTTCGGATGCAAGCATTGTTCGATGCTGTGGAAGAGAGAGGGAATACTTATACATTAGATGACGAACTTGGGATTGGCGTATTAGTTGAAGTAATTAGGTCCGGTTTTTACCTTGCGTTTTATTATGATGATTTAAATTTTTTAAGAGATCTTGATTTCATGGATAATACGATACCAGGAATGGATGCCATTTCAAATAATCCAAATTTTGAATTAGGAACTGATGCACAAACAAGCGTGGTTGCAGCCTTAGGTGCGTATCAGGGGATTGGAATGAGTAGTGTAAATGCCATAACAAATTCTGCGACAATATTTAATGATTTTGGTCAGAATTTTGATACTTATATAAATGACTCTAATAAAAGCTCAGCTCTTTATTGGCTAGGTGATGGAGTTTATTATTCGCTCTACACTCAATCTTATAATTACGATCCGCAAGACACTGAATTTTATAATGAAGTTGACAGTTTATTTAATTCGATCGCCAACATTGGATTATATGGTGCAATCACCGATCAGAATGAATGGCTGTTAAACAGTGCTGTCTGGTGGAATGCACGAATTGGATTATTTGATGATGAAGCAATCGTAATCCAATTTTTAACAGATGTAGTTCAATTATATGGAGAAATGACAGGTCCATCCCTTGAAGCTATCGAAATGCTTTGTTGGCTTTATAATTGTGAATATGCAGATGGGACACCTATCGATGAGGATGAGATATGGCAAAATATCCACGATTGGCTGCTTCCCAATCGCACTACATACGATGATGAAATGATTATTTTTAAAACAGGTGATAACGTAACACCTGAAAAAATTGAAACGTTATACTGGGCAATGAAAGAAGTAAGAGCTCAATTTCACAGAGTCTCTCTCAATGATATTCCACTAGAAGAAGGCAATCCTGATGATTCGCTTATTGCTGTTATTTATAACAGCCCGGCTGATTATACCTATAATAATTTTCTTTACGGTTTGGGCACCAACAACGGAGGAATGTATATTGAATCTTGGGGAACCTTCTTCACGTATGAAAGAACGCCGCAAGAGAGCTATTATACATTAGAAGATTTATTTCGACATGAATTTTCACACTATCTTCAGGGACGGTATATGGCACCAGGAATGTGGGGGCAAAATCCTATTTACGATAATGAGCGATTATCCTGGTTTGAAGAAGGTGGCGCAGAATTTATGGCGGGCAGTTCGAGGCTAAATGGAATACAAACTCGTTTAACCATGGTAGAAAATATCGCCCAAAATGAAGATGATCGAATGACTCTTGCTGAAGTAGTAAATGCTACTTACGGTAATTGGGAATTTTACACCTATGGTTTTGCATTTTTTGACTACATGTATAAATATCGAATGGATATGTTATTAGAAATGGTTGATTTTGTGAAAATGAGCGATGGAGATTCATTTGATATTTTGATGGATGAAATAGCAAATAATGATTTATTAAATGATCTTTATCAAGCGCATATGGATAGCCTAAAAGCAAATCAAAATAATTTTACTGACCCGGTTACCAGCAATTTATATTTTGAAGAAATAGAAAGCATCTCGACAGAAAATATTATTGATGAAATTTTATTATTATCTCAATTCCAAAATATTTCATCTGAAACTTATGGTTCATTTGATCATAATTTGTTGTCAATAAGTGGTAATATTACATTGGATATGGATAATGATTCTGACTCATTATGGTTAGCAATGAATAGTAATCTAAACAGCACTTTAGCATCATTAAATGATATGAGTTGGAATGGTTATAATACTGTAAATGGTTGGTTTAGCAATCCCGAATTAAATTCGAATGATGAATGGGTTTATAGTGTCAACTTTTTGTGTAAGATCTCAAATTCTCTATCCGTCACAAATAAGGCACTCCCTGAAATTTTTTCCTTGCATCAGAACTACCCCAACCCTTTCAACCCAATTACAACGCTCCACTACGATTTGCCCGAACAAGCACATGTAAAAATAATGATTTATGATATTATGGGACGGGAAGTAAAAAGACTGATAAATCAAACTCAAAATGCCGGATTCAAGTCAATCATTTGGAATGCGACTAATAATTTGGGTCAGCCGGTAAGTGCCGGCATGTACTTATACAGAATCACCGCTGGGGAATTTCATCAAACAAAGAAAATGGTCTTATTGAAATAAACCTAAGACTATCTTAGTTGTGGACAAAAAGTACGAGAAGGGATTCTCGTGTCGCAAAAATAGATTAGAGCCATCACATGAAGCATATACTAAAGCTATTAATCACTTTTCTTTGCGTGCCACTTTTTGCGCAAATGACTCTGGCAATTCATTGGGTTGTAAGCATTCAAAAAAGAGCCTCCTTTAATTAAATTAATAATGATTAAAAGATAAAGTGTGGCTGATTTCATCTTCACATCTTAAATTCTCCTCGATAAATCAACAAATTATGTTCAATCCCGAAATCATTTTTAGCACTTTCATGCTCGTCATACTTATTGGTGCAGCCTATTGGCTTAAGATTCCTAAACTAATCTATCCGTTATTTGGACTATATCTCATATTTCTGTTTTTCACTATTTCCGAGATAAACACAAAAAATAAAGCTATCCCTAACAATAAACAAGAAATAACAATCAAGCAAAATCCAAAAAATGAGGAAGCAAAAACAAAAGAGAGTGTTATTCAAGATACGATAAAAAAAGAGCCTATTAAGCCGAAGCAAATTGTTTTTGAAGATAATAGCACATTGTTTAAGGATAAGCTCAAAAATAAAAATTTGGGGCAAACACAAAAAATAGTAAAAATAATTCCAGAGCAAAATAAAATCAATGTAAAGAAAATGGTCATTTGTAAAAACATAATAAACCGTAGATCAATTCAACCAGGAAAAACTTTCAACAACACAGTGGATTCTTTATATTGTTATACAATCATTTCTAATTCAGGTGGGAAACAACATTTGACCCATATTTGGGAATATGACAATCAAGTTATGAGTAAAATAAAATATACAGTAAAGCAATCGTTAAATTGGCGTTCTTGGACGAGAAAAACTATTTTACCTCATCAAACAGGCTTATGGACAGTGTCTGTAGAGGATACATCTGGTGCTATCTTAAAAAGTATTCAATTTCATATTTCCAATTCAATCAATGATTAAAGATAGAATATCAATTTTAGGTTTAATCATTCTAATGTTTTTTGGATGTAATCCCATTAATCAAGAAGGAAATATTTCTATATCATGGACAGAAATGCTCGAAAAATCTCAAAAGGGTATTCGTATTTATTACGGGCGAAACACTGCTTTCCCATTGAATGCATGGTATGCAGAGGTTGATTTAAATCATGAAGGGATTCAAGCTAAAATCATTTCTGCTACCGATGAAGATAAGCGAGAGAAACCATCACAATTATTGCAAAATATAAATGCAACTGTAATCTTGAATGGGGGATATTTTATCATGCGCCAATCACCTACGAATCACGTGGGATTGCTAAAAGTAAATGGCGATTTATTGGAACCCGCATCTCAAACAGTTATCAGAGATAATGCACGATATTTTGTTACGCGAGGTGCTGTTAGTTTCGATACCAATAATCATCCTGATATTGCCTGGGTCACAACGAGAAATGATTCTATTTTTTATTGGGATATTCCTATAGCTAATCGTCCAGGTCATCCAGCGGAACCACCCAATTTTAATTTAGCAAACTATTGGAATGTGAAGGAGGCTTTACATGCAGGACCCATTCTCATTCAAAATGGGAAAGTTTTTATTACAACTGAAGAAGAAGTATTTTTTAATACACCCATCGCAGGTGTGCAACCACGCTCAGCTTTGGGTATTACAAAAAATAATCATTTAATTTTGCTTGTTGTCGATGGGCGGCAAACAGAAAGTCGAGGCGTTTACTTAGAAGAACTTGCCGCAATCATGTTAGATTTAAATTGCGAAGAAGCCATCAATTTGGATGGAGGAGGATCAAGTGCACTGGTTACAAAAGAAGGCCTTTTGAATCGCCCAATCGGATTAGGAATAGAACGAGAGATTATGTCTGCCATTGCTATTTTTACTGAGGAAAATGAGTGAATTGGATTCGTAGTATCTATGATTGGGTTTTAAAATGGGCTGATCGTCCTTCTGGCTCGCGTGTTTTATTTATTATCGCCTTCGCAGAAGCATCCTTTTTCCCAATTCCGCCTGATGTGCTTCTTATCCCTCTGGCTTTGGGGATGCGGAAAAAAGCATTCAAAATGGCGGCTATATGTAGTGTAGGCTCTATATTAGGCGCTTTCTTAGGGTATAGTTTAGGATACTTTGTTTGGTGGACAGAAGGTGCCTTTACACCCTTTGCGCAATTTTTCTTTCAAAATGTGCCCGGATTTTCCGTTGAGGGTTTTTATCGATTAAAAGAGTTATATGAAACATGGAATTTTTGGGTCATTTTTACAGCAGGATTTACGCCAATACCCTTTAAGCTTTTCACTATAAGTGCCGGTGCGTTTCATATTCAATTTCCATTATTTATTTTGGCGTCAGTGATTAGTCGATCAGCACGTTTTTTTCTTGTCGCAGCTTTAATTTGGAAGTTTGGGGAACCCATTCGACATTTCATTGATCGATATTTTAATGTTCTGGCAATTATCTTTACTATATTACTCGTAGGTGGTGTTTGGTTGATTAAATATTTTATCTGATTTTGATAGTTTTATTTAAAAGAAATGGTAACTTTGGAAAGTGATTTGATTGAGATTACGAACGAAGTGTAGCACAGCCTGGTTAGCGCACGTCGTTCGGGACGACGAGGTCGGAGGTTCGAATTCTCTCACTTCGGCAAGTGAAGCAAAGGAATAACGAATGATTATACAACAACAAAATGACGATGAACAACAATGGCTCGAAAGTATGGAGTCTGATGATGGACTTGAAATGGGTGAAGCCGTGAAAATACAAGACCCAATTTCTTCGTTACAATTAGAAGACCCAATCGTTTTTGAAAAGGGAACATCTATTCGAACGGCTTTGAATCAAATGCAAAACCAATCGGAAAACTATGCTTTAGTAAGGTCGAATGCTATTCTCATAGGTATCTTAACAGAAAGAGATATCCTTATGAAAATCACAGGGAAAGGCTATGATTTAAACATTACTTTAATAGAAGAATTTATGACGGCAGATCCTGAAACTTTAACGATGGAAGATCCACTTGCGTATGCCTTAAATAAAATGCATGTTGGTGGATTTCGACACGTACCTATTGTTGATGAAAATCATCACCCTGTTGCGATTATAAGCTTATCAAAAATTGTATCCATTGTAGCTGATTTTTTCAGTCAAGACATTATAAATCTTCCTCCATTGGATCGTATGGTAGATACTTCAAATCCTGAAGGAGGATAGGTGTTGATTTTGTTCAAAATATTGTATAATGATTTACCCTATTGATTTATTTTTTTCGTATTTTCCCATCCGCATTTTGCGTAAATAAATTAGGCGACAGGACGTGATTCTTGTTGTGATTTTAAAAAATACTGGAGTACATTTTGGCTAAAGAAAAACCAATTACAATCGACGGCGTAATTAAGGAAGCCTTGCCGAATTCAATGTTTCGTGTTCAAATAGAAATAGGCGAACAAGAGCATGAAGTTTTAGCATATGTTTCAGGGAAAATGAAAAAATTCTTCATTAAAATTTTACCAGGTGATACTGTTACTTTGGAAGTTTCCCCTTATGATTTATCGCGCGGTCGCATTGTGTATCGTCATAAATAACATCTCATTTTTTAGAATTTTTATTATTGCGGATAAATTTGCTTTAATAGTTTGAATATCCACCAAGATTTTCACCATCCTTCTTTTTTTAGGAAAATATTATTGCTAATTTCTCGGACTGCCTTCGTAGTTCAACGGATAGAACAAATCCCTCCTAAGGATTAGATGTAGGTTCGATTCCTACCGAGGGTACAAAACTTTTTAATTGAGGAAAATATGTTAAAACCAAAGAAAAAACTTACAAAAAAAGAATTAAAGCAAGATCCATTTTTGGAAAAAGTAGATAAAATAGAAACATACTTTGAGCACAATAAACAAAAGATAGTACAAATTATAATCGCTGCTCTTGTATTATTTTTTGGATATAAATTTATTGACAACAATAATATATCCAACAATATGGAAGCAAATTTTAAATTGAGTGAAGCAATGATTGCAGTAGAAAGAGGGGATGCTGACAATGCGATTGTTCAATTTGAATCAATGATTCAAGAATATGCCAATTCTGAAACAGAAGAAATCGGGCATTATTATTTGGGCAAAATCTTTTTTGATCAGCAAAATTATCAAGATGCGGAAAATCAACTTCGTTTGTTCGTCAAATCATCTTCTATGGATATTCTTGTTCCATCTGCCTATAAAATGTTAGCAGTAATATCTGTTGAAAATGGATTGATTGATGAAGCAATTTCTCTCTATGAAAAGGGAAAAAATAAATCGTCTTTGGGCCAGCATTCCCATGATTTGTCACTCTGTATCGCTAAACTTGAGTTAAAACGGGGAAACCACCAAAAGGCAAAAACGATCGCAGAAAAAATTGTAAAAGAAGAATTTATTGTAGAAAAAGCAAAACAAATGGCAGAAGAATTACTAGGTCAAATCCCTGGCTAATTTCGACTATGGATTTCTCGAAAAAAACACCCGATATGTTTAGCTGGACATCTGGAGATATTGCCATAGATCTTGGCACAGCAAATACATTGATTTGGCTTCAAGGAAAAGGAGTTGTAATCAATGAGCCGTCTGTTGTAGCCCGATCGGTCCATAATGATAAAATCATTGCTGTTGGGAATGAAGCTAAAGAAATGTTAGGGCGCACGCATCAAGGCATTGAAACAATCAGGCCATTGCAAGATGGTGTTATTGCAGATTTTAGAATGACCGACGAGATGATTCAAGGTTTTATCAGAAAAATAAATTTATCTCGTTTAGCGCGGCCTAGAATGGTGATTTGTGTTCCATCGGGCGTGACAGAAGTTGAGCGGAGAGCGGTAAAAGATTCTGGTGAAAGAGCTAATGCTCGTGAGGTTTATCTTATTGAAGAACCTGTTGCGGCGGCTATTGGAATTGGTTTGGATATTAGCAAGCCAGTGGGAAATATTATTGTAGATATTGGTGGAGGAACAACAGAGATCGCCGTGATTTCGCTCAATGGCGTCGTCACCAAAGAAGCCATACGAATTGCCGGTGATGAAATGGATAATGCAGTTGTTCAATGGTTCCGAAATGAGCACAAATTAGAAATTGGTATATCTATGGGCGAGTATATAAAAAAAACCGTCGGTTCGGCTATGAGAGATAATAATGCTGATACAATTGCAGTAAAAGGCAGAGATCTTGTTTCTGGTATCCCTAAGACAATCAATGTATCTTCGGATGAAATCAGACAAGCGCTTAAAGACCCTGTCAATAGCATTGTGGAAGCGGTTAAGCATGCTTTAGAAAAAACGCCACCTGAGTTGGCTGCTGATATTCTTGAACGTGGAATAATTCTTGCTGGTGGTGGTAGTCTATTGCGCGGAATTGATCAAATTATCAGAGAAAGAACCAATATCCCTGTGAATGTTGCGGAAGATCCGCTACTTTCGATTGTAAAAGGAACGGGAATGGTTTTAGAAAACCTCAAAAAATATGAAGAAGTTTTATTATAGTCGGAATTACGTGATTCTAAGACCTTAAGCTAATCCTTATTTAATGCACAGATTTTATATTGCACTTGTCCGTAACAAAGATCATGTCGCTTTTTTCTTTGCTATAATTTTATCTATAACATTACTTCTCTCTAATCAAAATCAAAAAATGATTGTGGTGCGTGGGTTTGCTTTGCAAGTTTTTAATATTATATATTCTCCTGTTTCTTGGACAAAATCTATACTACTCGTCGAAGAAGAAAATATGTTATTAAATGAAAAGTTATTATTATTAACTCTTCAAAACGAAAAAATGGTAGCAATGGAGAGTGAAAATGTTGAATTCAAAAAAATGCTCGGATTTTTAAAAGAGACGCCATTGGAAATTTTACCTGCGAAAGTGATTAATAAAGGAATTCACCCCAATTTACTATCCGTGTCTCTAAATGTAGGTAAAAACGAGGGTGTTAAGGTGAATCAACCGGCCCTAACCGCAAACGGAGTTATAGGGAAAGTGATTGAAGTAGGGAATCATTCCTGCATTGTTCAACTTCTTTCTGATTTAAATTATCGATTAAGCGTAAAAATATTACCAAGTGGTGCTACGGGTATTTTGCAATGGCTTCATGATAACAATTGTGAGGTGAAAGAGGTACCAAAAAATGTTAACATTGAAATTGGTGACCCGGTGGTGACTTCCGGTTTCAGCGATATTTATCCAGGTGGTTTACCTGTAGGGAAAGTTATCGCTATTTTTGATGAAAATTGGCAATCTCAAAAAACAATTCATCTTCAAATCAATAGTGATTTGGACGGATTGCAATATCTGTTTATAATAACAAATTCTGATTAAAATGAATTGGATCAAAACACTTATCTCTATTTTTATTGTTCTATTCGGACAATTCTTTTTAAGTGGAATTCTTGAAATCAATACGGTTAGACCAGACTTCCCTGTGATATTTATTATGTACACAGCGATTCGAAATGGGCGATTTCATGGCATTGTTATTGGTTTCTTTATTGGCATATTAGTTGATTTATCAGGCGTATCTTCATATTTTGGTTTAAGTTCATTAACTTACGTTGTTACGGCCTATCTATCTGGTTATTTACAGATGAAAAGTGATAGGTTAGATTCCGTTTATTATATGGTATCTTGGATCGGGATCTTGGCCATTCATTTTCTAATTTTCACTGTCGTGCGTTATCAAATTCTTTTAACAGAATACCATTTCCTTTTTTTGATTAAATGGATTTCTACTACGGCTTATACGTTAGGGTTTATGCTTATTTTTCAGTTTATTTATAACATCAATCCAAATAAATACTAGTTATGCTCAAAGCAGAAAATGCAGTAACAATACGTCAATATTGGGTGACCACCGGTATCGTCATTGCCTTACTTTTTCTACTTCTTGGTCGATATTTTTTGCTTCAAATCGTCAATCACGATCGATATAAAACAAAAGCGAATAATAATCGTATTCGCACGAAGACAATTCCAGCGCCTCGAGGATTAATCCTCGATCGAAATGGCCAAATTATAGTTGATAATTATCCAAGTTACGTTCTTACGGCCACACCTGGGGAAATGACAGATCGCCCCAAACAACTCGCCTTGCTTGCATCCGTGATTAATATTGATTCCAAAATATTATCTGATAATTATAAAAAATATCGTAGAGGACAATTTGTTCCTGCAAGATTATTCAGAGATTTATCCTTTGACCAAATCAGTAAAGTTGAAGAAAATAAACGCGCTTTGTCCGGCATCTCTTATGAGAAACATTCTGAAAGGTTCTATCCTGGAAAAGCAAAGTTATCCCATCTTATTGGCTTTGTGAAAGAAGTGGATAAGCCGATTCGAGAGCGTCTTAACGATCCTCGTGATTATATTATAGGTGACCTCATTGGATGGAGTGGTATTGAAAAACAATTTGAACGAAAATTGAAAGGGACAAGTGGGATTGAATATTTGGAGGTGGATACTTACGGTCGGAAAGTGGGCACATTTGAAACTTTAGAGAATATCACACCAACTCCTGGAGAGAATTTTATTACGACAATTGATTTAGATCTTCAGCTATTTCTTGAAAACTTGATGACCAAAAAGAAGGGAGCCATCATTGTATCCAATGCGCTAACAGGTGAAATATTAGCAGCAGCGAGCGCACCAGATTTTCCACCTGAATTATTTACAGGCGTTATTTTACCTGACGAATGGAATGAAATAATGAAGGATCCCGATAATCCTTTATTGAATCGTATGGTTCAGGGATTGTATCAGCCCGGATCTATCACAAAAATGATTACGGCATTTGCTTTATTCGAAAATCCTGAATTTGATCCATCACGGAAATTTAATTGTTCAGGGTTTTATCAATTCGGAGACCGTCTATTTGGTTGTTGGCTTGATTCTGGGCACGGAAATATGGATCTAAAGGAAGCCATTGAACAATCTTGTGATGTGTATTTTTACAAAACAACTCAAAATTTAGAGGTAGATCATTTAGGAAAATGGTTTCGAATTTTCGGTTTTGGTGAAAAAACAAATTTAGATTTTCCCATAGAGTTAAAAGGACTTGTTCCAACAAAATCATATTTCAATAATCGTTATGGTCGATATGGGTGGAGTAAAGGTGCGCTCCTCAATTTAGCAATTGGGCAAGGAGAATTATTGGTAACGCCCATGCAAATCGTAAAATATATTAATTTATTAGCTACTCACGGAAATACACCCAGGGTTCATTTGAATCGAAGAAATATTAGAAACCTGAAATCAGACCTCAAGCTTAACGCGGATATTTGGGATTATATTTCGGAAAGTATGTATGGAGTTGTTAACAGTGAAAAAGGGACAGGCAAAAAAGCGAATATCCACTATGATAATGTACAGATTTATGGGAAAACGGGGTCTGCTGAAAATCCTCATGGAAAAACGCATGCATGGTTTATTGGCTATGCTAAAAATGATCAAAAGCTCATAAGTGTTACAATACTGTTGGAAAATGCAGGATCAGGCGGTTCCGTTGCCGCACCATTGGCGGGCAAGATATTTAAATATCTTTTTAATGATACATCTAAGAAAATTGTCATTCATGAAAATTAATATTAGCCCTGAATTCAATAAATTTCCCTGGTCATATTTTACATTGTCTCTAGTTTTATTGTTAATTGGGATGTTGACACTTTATAGTATTTCTTATCAAGAAGAATTTAGTCTTGCAAATTCGTTCATAAAGCAAAGTATCTTTATTATACCTGCATTATTCCTATTTGTTATTGCTCTTTTTCTGCCCAGAACGCTAATTCATAAATATGCTTATATCGTTTTTATAATTGGCATAATATCAGTTATTATCCCTTATTCGCTTCCATTGAGAGCAGGCACGCATAGATGGATTTCATTTGGTCTGCCTTTTGCAATTCAACCCTCGGAATTTGTAAAGATTATTTGCATTGTTGCCGTTGCGAGATATTTATCAGATAAAAAAAATGCGCAAATGAAATCAATTACTGCGCTCATTATACCATTTTTGATTATGTTAATCCCAACATTAATAGTGCTCAAACAACCTGATTTGGGAACAGCGGTAGTAATGATGATCCCAATTATTCCCATGCTTTATTGGGCTGGGGTAAGGCCTTATCATTTATTTTTGATAGGCGCGCCATTAATTAGCATCTTAGCGGCATTTCATCCATTAGCGTTTACTATTTGGGGAATGGTATTGGGAATTATATTATATTTATCAAAACCAAAATTTTTGATTGGTGCCATATTATACTTTACAAATATATTTTTAGGTCTTTTATCTCCAATTTTATGGAATGCGCTTGCTCCCTATCAACAAGGTCGGATTTTAACTTTATTTAACCCTGATCGAGACCCTTATGGTGCCGCCTATCAAATCCTTCAAAGTATTACAGCGATTGGTTCTGGTGGCATGTGGGGAAAGGGGTGGATAGAGGGGACGCAAACGCATTTAAAATTTTTACCTGTCCAAGAATCAGATTTCATATTATCTGTAATTGGCGAAGAATTAGGGTTTGCAATGATTGCCTTTATTCTCTTCATTTTTGGTGCATTGATTATTAAAACAATCAAATTTTCGATTAGTTCTAACGATCGATTTTCGGCTCTGGTTTTAATTGGTATTGGGACAATTTTCTTTTCTCATGTTTTTGTGAATACTGCCATGACGGTGGGGCTTATTCCGGTGAAGGGTTTGCCTTTACCCTTCATCTCGGCAGGAGGGAGTTTTTTATTATCTTGCTTTTTTATGATAGGCCTGGTAATGAATTTTAGTCGTGATTACAATGCTTGACATGTTTGAATTGAATGATTGTTGTTATTTATATAAAGACTTAAATTCCGCTTCTATATTTCCATAATAATCAGGCATTTTTATGAAATCAAACAAATTATATGTTAAAATAGCCAAGAGTTTGCTTTATGTATTGCTCATTGGTATCGTATTTGGACAAAAATCAAGTAATCGAGAATTGCGTCGTTTAAATGCGAAAATAGACCGTGTTCGCGTCCAAGTTGATTCATTGGAAACAAATAATGCAATACTGCTCCCTGAATTAATGGCAGCATTCAAACAAGCAGTCAAAGGTAAAACGCAACAAGATTCTATTACACTAGTATTAATGAAGAGAATTAATACGCTTAACAATAAAATCATGATGTTAGAAAATCGTGCTATATTTATGGATAGCACATCCTTGGAGATTTTCAATAAGTTGGTTATGATTGAAAATAAAATTGTTACACTAACGAATAGTTATAGCGAGATGGCTTCACTTAAATCAGGCAAGCCATTGGTCAATGAACCGCAATACAACTCAGCCCAATATAAAATGAAGTATATGAAAAGTCTTGGACATTTTCAAAATTTAAATTATGATGCGGCGATTGCTGGATTTAAAGAATTGGTCTCAGTAGATCAAACAAATGACTTAGCGGATAATAGTCAATATTGGCTAGGCGAATGTTTATATGGTAAGAGAGAGTATAAGCAAGCTATTTTGGAGTTTGGTAAAGTTTTTTCATTTCCAGGAACAGACAAAGATGACGATGCGCAATTGAAACTTGCTCTATGTTATCAAAATATAGGAAACATAGATAAGGCAAGAAGCGAGTTTCAAAAAATAATCGATTATTTCCCTGGTAGCGAATATTATCCCAAAGCAAAAAATGCTTTAAAACAACTTTCAATCAACTAAGGCTTATGGCAAAAAAAATATTTTATGTAACAACAGAAATTATTCCATTTGCGAATGTTTCTACTATAGCAGACTTTTCCATAAATGTCCCTTTTATTTTGCAAGAGAAGGGACACGATATCAGGACTATTATCCCCAAATATGGGTTTATTAGTGAGCGAAAATATATTTTAAGAGAAGTAATTCGATTAAGAGAAATCCCATTTGAATTTGCTGGGGAAGAACATATTGCATCAGCGAAAAGTGCTTTCATTCCAAAATCGAGAGTCCAAATTTATTTTCTTGAAGATGACCAATGGTTTAAACCGTTAACAAATTTATTGTATAAATCCAAGAATGGTCGTGTTTTGTCCGATAATGGAGAAAGATATGGATTTTTTGGCAAAGCAGTTTTAGCCACGCTTCCTCATCTTTTTTGGACCCCCGATATTTTTATGTGTAATGGATGGCAAGCTGCATTCATTCCTGGTTTATATAAAGAGTTTTATGAAGGGAAAGAATTCTATAAAAAAATTAAAACCGTAATGGCTGTGCATGATTTTAATGATTATGCAGTGATGAATCGTAAAGATGTTGAATTAGCTGGAATTAAAGTGCCGAAAACTTCCAAAGGTGATGCCATTAATCTTTATGAAGTTGCAGCGCATTATGCAGATAAAATTGTAGTGTTTGATCGTCCTTCGGATAAAATATCTGAAAAATTATTAAAGCTTCCTGGTGTTCAAGCCCATAAGAAAAAAATAACGAAAATTGCAATAAAAGATGACGAATCACCTGATTATTATACTATCTCCGATAAATTGGAGCAGGTTTTTTTGAAACTTTAATTTCGTCTGATTGTAAGCTTGATATTATGAGAATTATTAGGGGAATATATTGCCTGCCGTTATTTATTGCATTTTTGAGTCTATCATGGCAATGTGCAGAGAATCCGATCGATAGTGATTTAAGTCATACGGGATTGAATCTTGATACATTAAGCATCTATTCGGTTCTTAGCTCAGCGAGTTCTTACCAAACACCACCTGAAATTGGCGGGTTAAAATATCTTTATTTCGGCTCAGATTCTTTGTTTGATATCGCATATAATTTATTTACGATTAAAGAAAGAGCGACGAATGGTCTCTATTGGAGAACGTTATTAGATTCAAGTATCCAAGTTGATAGCCTATTCTTACTCTTTAGTTCAAATGATACTTTACCCGATGGATTAATTTCGAATGTTGGATTTTCACCGGACTTTACATTTGAAGAATACACAGATAATTATAATATTTTAGATACAAATACAACTTGGATTCCATTTGGAACTCCAATGATGCGTGTGGTCAATGATACTTCAGATCAATTTGAAGAAACAGAATTGTTTTTAGACATAATAGATTATTTTTCAGCTTTAGTTGACACTGCAGATTCTAATTTAGTGAGGACATTCAAATTGAATGCAAACTCAAATTTGGAAAGTATGTATCAGGCATATAGTCGGAATTATTCTACGGGAAATCGTGGACCAAGAATTGTTGTTCATTTCTCTGACAGTACCGTAACGACTGATACAACTATTTATGATACTTTAACAGCTACTTTCGAAACAGAAAGTGATTTGACGCTTCTTGAAATTGACGCCAATAATGAAAATCTGGAATATCCTGAACTGTTTGTAGGATCGGGCGCTGGGTATAAAACGGTCGTGACTTTCGATTTTGATTCACTTGTCTTGCCCGAACAAACAATGATTCGTTCGGCAAATTTGTTTTTATATTCATCGAGAGAATTAACGAGTAATTATACAATAAATTCGTATGCAATCAATACAGATACTACGATAATAGGACAATGGTTTGATGAGGATCCATATATTGGAAAAGCATCATTTGTTTCATCGGCTTCGTTTACTGATAGCACTTTCAAATTTTCGGTAAAGAATTTCCTGCAAAATATAACTTTGGGGAATATCTCTAATTTGGGAATGATTTTAAAGCCAGATGATAGCGCAGATCCTTTCACTATTGTAGAAATTGACACAAATGATGTTTTAAAAAGTGCCCGTTTGGAGATTTTATATGAAACGCGATAGACGTATTTTTTCAATTGGGTTGCTATTTGTTTTAAATATTGTTTTTTCTCAGAGCCTAATGAATGGTTATGGTTTTGGAGGGTTGAGTTCAAGCCAGTCTGCAAGTGTATTGGGTTTAGGAAATCAATCCTTGGTTTCTTCATTCCAATCTGGTGTTTCTCTTCAAAACCCTGCAACGTGGATGGATTTGAAATTTACAAAACTAAATATTTCCTACTTGAACGATCAGTCCGTATTAGAAAGTTTTGATGCTTTGAACGGACAAACATTGATAGGCAGAGGGCAATTAATTATTCCAATCAAAGAAAAATATAGCTTTGGATTAGGATTAGCGCCTTATCGCAACCAATCTATTTCTATCATAGGTGCAGAAGAGTCCTATATCGCTTTTGATGATACACTATCTACTCAGAAATCGTTATATAGTTATGGCGGGATTAATGCTTTGTTTGTGGGTTTTGGCATTGCTCCAAAAAATGAACATCGCTTTGGCACGAAAATCCATTTATTATTTGGCTCTACAAGGCAATCATTGATGAATAATGTTGGAGGAATTGCTACAATTTCTAATGCGCGATTTGTATATTCGGGTGTATTAGTGGATGCTTACTATAATACAAATTTCGAGTATCCTGTGAATATATTTGCGAGCGTTCAGTTTGCCTATAAGCCATTGTCTTATATTTCAAAATTATATCATCCATTTGACGATACGAATCAATCTGGATATCATGATAGTGAGTTTTATTTCATGGATTTTCCTTATCAGTCTGATATCAGTTTAGCCATAGAGAATCGAGAAGAGAATATTCATAATCCCTTTCAATTTGAATTAGGATTTGAATGGAAAATGAAAGATCATATTTCCCTATCTGGTGAGTTATTATCTTGGGAAGATAAGGGGGATTATTCAAATCTTGATTTTATTATGCCGTTGAATGATTATGTAAAAAGTCGCCAGGAATATGGTTTTAGTCTCATACGATTTACACCCGCTTTACTTGCGCCAAAATTTTGGGATAAATTTCAATTAAGAGCGGGGGTACATTCGTCAAATTATCAACTTGCAAACGAATTAGAATCAATAAAAGAAATGAGTATTTCTTTTGGATTTGGATTTAAATTTAATGTGACAGGCAATCAAATTGATTTTGCCTTCCGTAGTGGAAAACGAACATATCGCGACGTCTTAGGGGTTGAATATTTTCAACATGCAATGGTTGAATTATCCTTAAGTGATTTGTGGTTTATTAAAAGGAGAGGAAACAAATAGAATGAAACGATTGAATAAATTAATGATCATTGGAATGATGGGCTTGATGGTGAATATGTGTGTTCCACCAGAGCAAGCAGCACAAGCAAATTATGAAAAAGAAAAAGCGCAGTTAGATAGTTTGCGTGAAGTAAGATGTCCGAGACTTATGAGTTCTGCTGCAGAATATTATCGAAATCAAGATTGGCGACAAACAGTCGACATTTATAAAGAAATCGCTGATTTAGGTTGCGATGAATGGAATGCCATTTATGCACCCCCGGAAGAAATTTATCAGTATTACTCTATTGCGTATGAGCAAATGGGTAAATATGATAGCGCTGAAGTTATCTTATTGAAGGGATTACGCAAAATCCCAGAAAACATCGAATTAAGAAAGAGATTGGCTTACACCTATAAACGTCAAGGGAAAATAGATCAGCAAATGATAGAATATGAAAGATTGGTTGACTTAAACCCAACCGATAAAACATTGTTAAGTGATTTGGCTAAGTTATATAAAGATGAAGAACGATATGAAGATCAGATTTTAACGCTGAATAAATTAATGGAACTTGATCCTAGTAACGAAATGATACAAAGTGATTTAGCATTGGCTTATGAAAGTAGCGGTAAAGACCCGTTAAGTATCTATCAAAAAAGGTACGAAGAGAATATGGACAATATTTCATACGGTTTAGATTTTGCAGATCGATTAATGCAAGCAGAAAGAGCTGACGAGTCGGTCTCAATTCTTAAGCGTGTTATTCGTCTTGACAATAGCTCCAAGCTTGGATTCAGGAAGCTTGCTGAAGCAAGTCAAAAAATTGATGATTTAGATGGAGCAGCATCCGCTTTAGAAACCCTATTTAAAATTGACCCTCGCGATCAAAAAGTAGCCATTAATTTATCGGATATTTATATTGATTTAAACAATTTCCACAAAGCATTGAAATGGGCCAACAAAGCGATTGATTTAAATTCGGAAACGGGCGCAGGTTTTGGGCAAAAAGGGAAAGTATATTATTTAGCATGGGATTATCTCCGTCAAAATCCATTCACACCAGATGATAGAATCGTTGCAAAATTAGCTTTTGATGCTTTTACTAAAGCAGAGGAAAAGGGATATCGTGGTTTTAATAAAAAATCCTGGTTGGCTAAAAATGCAAAAGATGTTTTGTATGGAAAAGGGCAGTGGTTTATGGCAGACCAAACCACCAAAACTAGACGAAAAATATCCACAAAATCGAAAGAATATGAATGGGTGACGGATTCGATTATTCCACCTGTATCTTGGAAATAATACATTGTCCTATATTCATCAATCTGATCCGGAGCTATTTTCAATTTTAAATAGAGAAATTGCCAGAGAAGAATCGACCTTAGAACTTATAGCATCAGAAAATTTCACCAGTCCAGCAATCTTGGAAATGGCGGGGGGTGTCATGACCAACAAATATGCGGAAGGGTATCCAGGGAAAAGATATTATGGCGGTTGTGAATTTGTCGATGAAGCGGAAGACTTAGCTCGAGATCGCTTAAAAACGTTATTTAACTGTGAATATGTAAATGTTCAGCCCCATTCAGGTTCTCAAGCGAATATGGCCACCTTGATGACCTTTTTATCGCCAGGTGAAACTGTGATGGGATTAGATCTATCTCATGGCGGACATCTAACGCACGGCAGTCCCGTTAACTTTTCAGGAAAGCTTTATAACTTCATCTCTTATCGTGTTTCAAAGCAAACAGGTCGGGTCGATTTTGATGAAGTTTATCAATTAGCAAAAGAGCATAAGCCAAAGCTTATTATTTGTGGTGGCAGTGCTTATCCACGATTTATAGAGTTTGAACAATTTAAAGATATAGCAGAAAAAGTGGGTGCATATCTCATGGCAGATATTGCGCATCCAGCAGGTTTGGTCGCGGCTGGCATACATCCTTCGCCTATGCCACATTGCGATGTAGTAACAAGCACAACGCATAAAACGCTACGTGGACCCAGAGGTGGCATTATCATGATGGGAAAAGATTTTGAAAATATTTGGGGGCGTGTTGCGCCAAAATCTGGGCGAACAAAAAATGTATCAGAATTATTAGACAGCACAGTAATGCCGGGTATCCAAGGTGGACCTTTGATGCATATCATTGCTGCAAAAGCAATTGCCTTCGGCGAAGCCTTAAAACCTGCATTTAAAATCTATGCAAAAAATGTAGTTGAGAATGCTCAATATATGGCAGAACTATTATTGAATTTAGATTATAAACTCGTATCAGATGGAACAGATACACATGTTATTTTAATTGATTTAACAAATAAAAATATCACAGGAAAAAAAGCAGAAAATGCGCTTGGTTTAGCTGGAATTACTGTGAATAAAAATATGGTTCCGTTTGATGAAAAAAGTCCATTCGTTACCAGCGGAATTCGTGTCGGAACGCCAGCCGTTACAACCCGTGGAATGGGTAAAAATGAAATTGAAAAGATTGTTAAATGGATTGATAAGTCTTTGAAATCATGTGAAGATGAATTGACCCTTCAAGAAATTAAAAGTGATGTTGCAACCCTTTGTGACGCCTTTCCGATTTATCCACATTTGAATCATTAATATTTTCCCATGTTGATTCAAAAATCATCGGGAAATTTACTACACCTAATCATAGTCGCTCTATTTTTGACGGCTTGTGCGCCAACAATCATTCGGTATTATCCTCGAGTTATTGAAAAATCATTAACAAAAAAAATTCAGATCATTGAAGTAAATCTGAATGAAAGTAGTTCGAAAGAAACCTATTTGGACTTGATGAAGTATAAGGTTCAGTATGCTTATGGATATTTACTTGAACGCGCCGATCGTGTTTATGACGATGATTATTCTGAAGCGATAATATTGCAAGACAAGGCAAAGCTTATATTTAAAGAAGCCATTGAAATTGGATTAAACCAACTGAATACTCGATACAGTTCATTTAATCAATGGTTGGCATCCGAAAAGGGCGATCAGATTTCTTTTACTCAAAAAGATACGCCTTATTTATATTGGTTGGCAGCTGCTTATGGCGGTGCGATAAAATCTAGTAGGGCAAATCCAAAATGGGTAATTCATTTACCGAAAGTAGGTCGATTATTAGAAAAAGCCATTGAAATAGAGCCAAATTGGAATTACGGATCTTTATATTCTGCCATGATTTCATTCACAGTATCTCGCCCAGATCCTTCGATAAATTTAAGAAAAACAGCACAAAAATATTTTGACTTAGCGCTCAAAGCTTCCGATGGGGAAGATGCATCACCCTATCTTGCCTTTGCAGAAAATATTTCTATTAAAGAGCAAAATAAAACAGAGTTTCTCCATTTAACAAATACTGTATTAACAATGGATATTGGTCAAAATCCCGAATTAACTTTAGGGAATATCATTGCTCAAGAACGGGCAAGATGGCTTCAATCAAAACTGGAAGATTTATTTTATGAATAAAAAATACTTAATTTTAGCGATATTAGTAATTACCCAATTGGCATTCGCTAGAAAAACAATTATAAAAATGGCAACCTTAGCTCCTGAAGGTACAGATTGGCATGGCATGCTTTTAGAAATGGGCCAAGAATGGAAAAAAGCAACAAATGGTCGCGTTCGTCTTCGTTTATATCCGGGTGGTGTGGTTGGCGATGAAAGGGATATGGTTCGCAAAATGCGAATTGGACAAATACATTCTGCCGCAATTTCTACAGAAGGCTTATATGAGATAAATCCAAACTTTGCAGCGTTTTATGTCCCCATGCTTTTTCAAGATTTAGATGATATTGAATATGTGACTGAAAAGCTCAATACTGAGTTATATCAAGGGACAAATGAAAAAGGATTTCAGCTTCTTTATCTTGTTGATGTGGGTTGGGCATATTGGTTTGGAAAAAAACCAATTTACACGCCGAGTGATCTTAAAACACATAAGTTATTTACTTGGGCGGGTGATTATGCTTGGGCAGAAGTTTGGCGTAAAGCAGGATATAATCCTGTCCCTTTGGCGATGACCGATTTGCTGTCAGGTCTTCAAACTGGACTCATAGATGCACTTTCTACGATTCCTCTTTACGCATTAGCGCAACAATCATTTGGAATAACGAATCATATGCTTGATATGAAATGGGGCATTTTAATGGCGGGGATTGTAGTCGATAACAAAACGTGGAGTCGTATTTCTAAAAAAGATCAAAAAGCGATGCAAATTATCGTAAATACAATTCGAGACAAACATATAGAAAAAAATCGCGACGCCGCACAGGAAGCTTTGAATGTAATGCAAGAACATGGGCTTGAAATCCACAAACCCACAGAAATGCAAGTCCAATCATGGAAAAATGAAGTTGAATCTATGTACCCTTTACTTAGAGGACAGGCAATTGAAGAAAATATTTTTGATAAAGTCATTCAAATTATGAAAGAAAAACCTTAATCATTTTTTTCATGCTAGAGGTAAAAGACATATTTCGTTCTAATAAATGGCAATGGGCTGGGAATACCATTGCATTAATTATTATTTTAGCAATGACCCTATTGCCGGTAATCGCTACCTTTTCAAGGATTTTCAATTTGCATGGAATTCCTGCTTCGCAAGTTATTGTTCAACACATGACACTATGGATTGGATTTGTAGGTGCCATTTTAGCCGCCCAACAGAATAAATTACTCGCCTTAACGTATAAACCACTTTTTGTTACGAGCGAAAAATTCGACCTTTCCAGATTTATCGCAAAAACTGTTTCATTACTTGTCCTCATCGCGCTGGCTTGGGGTAGTTATCAATTGATCAAGGTAGAATACGAATATCCTTTTCAAATCGCGCCTCACATTGACAGATGGTTTGCGCAAATCATCATGCCCGTTGGATTTATATTCATTGCATTTCAACTTTTTAGAAAAAGTTTTTCACTTCAAAAAGAGCAATTGTATTTCACGCTTATTTTACTAATTTTCATTATAATGACTTTTCCCATTGAATGGGTAGAAGGTTTTGGTTTTGTAAATTCTTTAGAAAATTTTAGAAACGCTTTCACGGAAGCGGGGCCTATTGTATGGATTGGCATGGGCTTAATTCTCTTGTCTCTTTTCTTTGGTGCTCCCATTTTTATTGGGCTTGGAGGGACGGCCGCTCTCATGTTTTGGACAGATTTTACGCCTGTATCAGCAATTTCAACAGAAACATATCGCATTGTGATTTCACCCACTTTGCCAACGATTCCTTTATTTACAACTGCTGGATATTTATTGGCCGAGAGTAAAGCTTCAGAGAGATTGGTGAAAGTATTTCGATCTTTATTTGGATGGGTACCAGGCGGAACGCCTGTAATCATCGTTGTTTTAAGTGGATTCTTTACTGCATTAACAGGTGGGTCTGGTGTAACAATTTTGGCTTTAGGCGGATTGCTTTTGCCTATGCTTTTAAAAGAAGGATATAGTCGCAATTTCTCTTTGGGTTTGATTACGGTTGCTGGTTCCATTGGATTGTTATTCCCTCCCAGTTTACCTGCCATTATTTATGGTGTTACGGCTGGTGTAAGTGTAAAAAATGTCTTTATAGGTGGATTAATTCCAGGGCTTTTATTGGTAGTTCTTATTAGTGGATGGGCGATTTATCAAGGGAAAGTTCAAAATGTAAAATCAACTCGATTTAATTTAAAAGAAGCTTTGCGAGATAGTTGGGAAGCGCGATGGGAATTGGTTTTACCATTTTTAATTCTATTGGGTGTTTTTGGCGGGTTCACAACCTTAGTAGAAACAGCCGCCCTTTCTGTTGTATATGTCTTTATGATTGAAACATTTATTTATAAAGATTTATCCTTAAAAAATACGCCAAGCATTTTATTGGAAAGTATCACATTAATCGGTGGCGTTCTTATGATTTTGGGTGTAGCGATGGGACTCACATCTTATTTGGTGGATGCACAAATTCCCACATTATTACTAAGTTGGGTAAAAGGGGCGATTGCATCAAAATATGTATTTTTAATTTTGCTTAATATTTTCCTCTTATTGGTTGGGTGTTTGATGGATATATTTTCTGCCATAATTGTAATTGTCCCACTGATCGCACCTTTGGGAGCACATTTTGGCATTGATCCTGTTCATTTGGCCGTGATTTTTATTGCAAACTTAGAATTGGGATTTTTAACACCTCCCGTGGGAATGAATCTGTTTTTGGCTGCTTATCGCTTCGATGAGGATATGCCCACAATTTATTTAGCCACCTTACCATTTTTTATTGTTCGATTGATTGCTGTATTATTGATTACATATATTCCAATATTAACATTGGGATTATTGTTATAATTCTTGAATCTTTTTATCGATTCAAATGTAAGAGTAATTAGCTTGATTTAAACTGGAATGAAATTGTCATTAAATTGGATAAATTAAATGTGATTCATTCCTTGACTGAATAAAAGCATTGGAATAGATTCCCCGTCATAGAAATGGAGTACGAGAATAAATAAACGCTAACAATCGTGAAAGACCGCCCAAATAGGGTAACAATAACATAACAATCAGGAGACGTTTCATGAAGCGGAAATTAACCGTACTTACAATCTTACTTGTAATCGGCACACAATCTTTGTTTGCTCAAAGCGAAGCAGGTGCTATATTTTTATTAATTGCACCCGGAGCGCGAGCTGGCGGAATGGGAGAAGCCCAAGTGGCAGTTGCAGACGATGCGTATGCTTCGTATTGGAATCCAGCTGGATTAGGATTCCTCGAAGGATCAGAACTTGCGATGATGCATGTGAACTGGCTTCCAAACCTGGCTCCAGACCTTTATTACGAATTCCTCGCTTATCGGAAAAAATATCCCAATCTAGGCACTTTAGGAGGTCATCTTATTTTCCTCAGTTTAGGTGAGCAAACTAGAACCAATGAAGTGGGTGAAAATTTGGGCACGTTCAATAGTTTTATGACCGCATTATCTCTTTCTTATAGCGCACTTATTTCCCCAAAATCATCTTTCGGTTTAAATGCAAAAATATCATATCAGCAATTGGTTGATTTGGGAGCGGGAAGTGAAAAAGGAACGGGTGCTTCTTTGGATTTTGGTTTTGACGTTGGCTATCTTAGAAAAGAATTATTAACGCCTAAACTGACTTTAGGATTAAATCTATCTAATATCGGACCCAGTGTTTCTTTCATTGACCCAGATCAAGCGGATCCACAGCCAACAAAGTTAGCCATTGGTATAAATTACGCTTTGGTGAAATCTGAATTCAATAAACTGAATATCATCTATGATGTCAATAAAATGCTCGTTGCGTCCTATCCCGATATGGATTGGGACGGAGATGGGTATATTGGCTATTATGATAAGAGTGGTCATTATAATGGCACAGGGGATTACAATAGTGAAGGCAAAATGGAAATGGCTCACACAGACCCTATTTATACGGCTTTATTTACCTCTTGGGTGGATGATTGGCTTTTGGGTGGAGATATGGATCAATACGAGTCGGGTGAAGAAGGCGATCGCCAAATTGGTGGTTTTAAGTGGGTGGATGCAGATGAAAATGGAACAATCGATGGTAACCCTTGGTTTGATGCTGACTCTAATAATTATATGGATGTAGGCGAAGGGGAAATGATCGCAACTGTAGGTGAACCAGGAGACGAAGATTGGGGTATTTATAATAAATGGGGTCAAAAAGAAGTAGGAAGCGGTAAAGAGCGAAGCATTCAAAATGAACTTGATAAATTGGTTCATAATTTTGGCTTAGAATATTGGTATGGCGAATATTTTGCATTACGTGCGGGATATTATTACGATAAGACAGGAAAAATTTCCAATCCGACTATTGGGATCGGCTTGCGATTTGCTGGCTATGGATTTGATTTTGGATATACTTCAGGAGAAGTTGGACATCCGTTGACCAACACCATGCGTTTTTCTCTAAATATGGAATTTTAGTTTTAAGTAACTCATGAAAATATTTAAATCCACACTCTTTTTGAGTCTGGTCTTTTCTCTCTCTTTTCTCAAGGGAGATATTACAGGAAATTTAAAAATCTGTGTCCTTCGTGTCTCTTTTCAATTTGATGATAAGGAGAGCACCACGGGAGATGGCTCATTTTTATTAGAAAACAATACTATTTGTGATGCTTATACCATTGATCCGCCACCTCACAATCAAAGCTTTTTTGAATCCCAACTCAAAGCGGTAGATGCGTACTATCGCAATGTGTCTTACGAACAATTTGGTCTAGATTTAGATTTTTCTACTGTTTTTCCAAATGGTGAAAATGGATCATATACTTTAAACAATACCATGGATTATTATAATCCCTACAATCAGGATGAAATTCACGAAGAACGAATGACTTTTTTGTTTTATGATGCACTGCAAAAAGCGTATGCTGTCGATTCCATTAATTTTTCGGCTTATGATTTGATTGTTGTCTTTCATGCGGGAATTGGGCAGGATTTTGAATTGCCTTTCTTAGACCCCACGCCAGAGGATATTCCTTCTACCTACGTGGATAATGAGATGATTTGGGCTCATATCGGGCACAATATCAACATCGATGAACACACTATTTTTCATGGTATTATTTTGCCCGAAACTCAAAATCATTTATTTTATGAAGTGGGAGAAACGATATTTTCCCAATCAGAGAATCCTTGCGATTTTCAATATGGACTTACAGGCACTTTTGCCCTCATGCTTGGATTTGCCATGGATTTTCCACCGCTTTGGGATGTAGAAACAGGAGCGAGCGGTGTGGGTATTTTTGCATTAATGGATCAAGGATCGAATAATGGGCGAGGATTAGTTCCGGCACCTCCAAATCCTTGGACACGAAAATTTGCAGGATGGGAATCTCCTGCGCAAGTCAATCCTGGTGTAAATATCCATTTGCCGGCTAGGTCCCAAGACCAATTGATTTCCTTGCAAATTAATGATTCTGAGTCTTTTCTTATAGAAAATAGAGATAATACGATTCACGACGGAATTAGCATTGACTCTCTCCGGTATCTTGAATGGGAGCGAACTGAGGAATATCCCAATTTCATCGAAGTATTGATGGATTCGGTAGCGATCGAAAAAGATGAAAATGGCGTTATTACAAAAATCCCAAATTATGATTTAGGCTTACCGGCTTCTGGACTTTTGATTTGGCATATTGATGATGAGCAAATTGCAAAGGGATGGGACGATTATTCTGTCAATAAAAATCGAGAATATCGAGGTATCGATTTAGAGGAGGCCGATGGGGCGCAAGATATTGGGCATCAATCTGTGTTTATGTTCAATGACCCTTCAAGTGGTTATTTTGCTGATATGTGGTTTAAAGGGAATAAAGAATACGAAAGAGCTAATCCCAGTTTTGCTGGGCTAAATCCAGAATTTTCCTCAAACACTTTTCCCAATACAAACGCCAATGATGGCGCCATGTCTTTTTTGGCTATCAACAATATCAGTCAAGCCTCAGATACCATGACTTTTTCCATCAATCATCCTTTTTTGATGGATGGCTTTCCAGACACGACAGCTATGATTCGATTAATTTATGATTTTAATCAGGATGGCATCAATGACGTATTTGGCGGAAAAGATTCTATTTGGTTTGCGTTTGGAGAAGATTTATCAAGTAAAATATATTTCCATCAAAATACATCTAACTCAGTAAATATTAATGTACCCACGGTTGATATTGATGGTTTTTATTGTGAAATAATTGAATCATTTCCAGATTCAACGATTCATACAAAATATGAATATATGAATGAATTTAATCTATTTTCCCTTAAATCGACGAGAGAAGGGCAGAGATATTCTTGGTATGACCCAATCATCAAAAAATGGTTTTCTTTTGACAATGAATCAGAATGGAATGAGCATAAAAGTACCATAAGACAAATAAACGAAGAAATAATCTATAAGCTTGAAAATCAAACATTGACAAATTGGGATCATTTATCCTTTCAGTTTATTTCTGGCATTGATCTCAACTTAGATGCATCTTTGGATGTTTTGGCATTGGATTTGGATGGCTATTTATATGGCTTGAATTCTGATTTTATTTTGATGAACGGTTTTCCACTCGATTTTCCATTGCAATCGCCAATTTTAGCTCGTGATTTGCTTGACGATGTTCACCCAGAAATCATTGCGAAATCAAAAGATGGAACACAATTATTTATTTTTAATCACGAAGGAAAAGTCCAATATCAGATAGCATCAAAAATAAATGATAAATTGATTGGTGCTCAGGTCATCGATGGAAAAAATGCTATTATCACTCAATCAAATATCTATCAATTTGCTGATGCGACGGAAAGTAATGGAAACGAATGGGCTTTCGAGCATGGTGATTGGGGCAGAAGCCGGAGAGTTAGCCTAGATTATGAGAATCAGATGAAAAGCCTACAAACGCTGATCAATGCTTACTGTTACCCAAATCCATTAAAAAATGAAACCGGAACGATTCGCATAGAAACCAATGATGCGGAAAAAACTGAAATGAGAATCTATGATGTGGCTGGATTTTTAATCGAATCAAAATCTTTTGATAATGTGCAAAGTGGGAATCAGATTCATGAATGGCTATGGCAGACAGAAAATATCGAATCGGGTGTTTATTTTGTGAATGTTCAAGTTGATGATTTAGTCCCTAAAATCATCAAAATTGCCGTGATTCATTGATGAAAATTTTATCCGCAATTATTCTATTGTCTTTTGCTTTTTCTCAAGGTTTGTACAATCATCCAGAACTCAATTGGCACAGTTTTGAAACGGAGCATTTTCAAATTCACTTTCACGATGAAACGGAACAAAGCGCACGCGAAGCAGCCGTTGTTGCTGAAAATATTTATCCCCATGTTACCTCTCTTTATGAATATGAGCCACCCTCAAAAACACATTTAGTGCTTATAGATCCTGATGATTATTCCAATGGTGCTGCTTATTACTATGATAATAAAATGGTGATTTGGACATCGCCTTTAGATTTCGAATTACGCGGTTCTCATCGCTGGTTACAAAATGTGATTACTCACGAATTCACCCACATTATTTCTCTACAAAAAGCCATGAAAGCGGGCTTGTCTTTTCCCGGTGCTTATTTCCAGTTTATGGGTTACGAAACAGAAAAACGAAAAGATGTATTGTATGGATTTCCAAACACTTTAGTGAGTTTCCCCGTTCCTGGGACCGTTGTGCCACCTTGGTTAGCAGAAGGCGTAGCTCAATTTATGTATGAAGGGGCAGATTGGGATCATTGGGATTCCCATCGAGATATGATTTTGCGAGATCGAGCCTTGCATGATAATTTTCTCTCTTTCAATGATATCAATACATTTGGAAAACGAGGGATTGGAAATGAATCTACTTACAATACTGGATTTGCATTTTGTAAATATATAGCCATGAAATATGGTGCAGACAAATTACGGAAAATAATGGAAGATTTGAGTGACCCATTGCAATTTTCAATTTCGGATGCCATGTATAATGTTTTGGAAGAAGATGGATATTTTATTTATGATCGCTTTTTAGAGACATTAAATGTTCGTTATAAAATGCTGACGAATCCGATTCAACTAAATCCTGTATCTGGTAATATTATCAAAGATAACGGTTCGTTTAATGCTCATCCAATTTGGAATCCCACGGGAGATGCTTTTGCTTGGCTTTCAAATCAATCTAATGATTATTTCAGTCAAACGGCTTTATATACTTACGATTTTGAAACAGAAGAAGAAAAGAAAATTATGGCAGGTGTTCACTCTGCGCCCACTTGGCATCCATCGGGGAAAAAGATTTATTATAGCAAGAAGCCAAAATATCCCAACAAAAATGGGTCTAAATATTTTGATATTTTTGAATATGATTTTGAAACAGAAGAAGAAAATCGTTTAACAGAAGAAGCGCGGGCATTTTCTCCCGTATTTATTTCACAGGATTCTACAATTGCTTATTTGTCCACGTATGATGGGGGCCAAAATTTATTTTTGATTGATTTAAAAGAGGGCACGACTAAACAATTAACACAATTTGAAAATCGTCCTATGTTATCTTCTTTGATTTATGATGCTAGCAAACATCGTTTATTATTTACAATTACAGAACATCATTATCGTAATATTGCTTATTATAATTTAGGCGAAGATTCGATTGGAATGATGTTCGAATCTCCCTTATGGGATGAACGTGATATTACCATTTCTCAAGAAGGGCAAATTTTATTTTCTGACGATAGAACAGGGATTTATAATTTATATATGATTGATGAAGAATATGGAACGCAAGGGTTTTTGACCAATGTTTTGGGAGGCGCATTTATGCCAAATATCAATCAAGAAGGGCAAATTCTTTATTCGCTTTATGATAATGGTGCTTACAAAATTGCCCTTTTGGATTCCCTAACAATGATGGACGATGCTTTGATTGGTTATACGTCAGGCTATTATCAAAGAAACGCAAATTTGAAACCAGTTATTACGGAGCAGGATACTTCAAAAGCGAAGACCTATGTCGATCAATTCCCTAAAATGTTTATTATGCCAAAACTCATGGTTGATTACGGCACCTTTAAACCGGGATTTTATTTTTATTCCAACGAAGTATTAGATCGATTAAATGTATTTGGTGGTGCTTCTATTAACAAGCTTAAAGATGCGGATATGTTTTTTATTTTTGAATTTAGACGCTTTAAACCAACTTTATTTTTTGAAACATTTTATCTCACGCGAAATATTAACGATAATTATATTTATCAAGGCACTTATCCCGTGAATGATCAGATTAAATTTAGAATGACTTTTTTTCGAGGAGGAATAAAGCTTCCCTTATATGGAAGTCAATTTGAATTTTATTCTACCTGGCAAAGATACCGAGCCTTAATTTCAGAAGAGATCCCTACAGAAGGTATGAGAGGTGGTTTAGCGTATGACTATTACCGGAGTACGTCATTGGGAATGAACTGGAAAATGACGCAAATTAAAAGACGTTACGATCAAGATATTAATCCATCGAAAGGATTCAAATTATGGACATCAATGGATATAGAGAAAAACCAATTTATTGAGGGATTAGATTTATCAGAAGCGGGCACATTGACTGAAAATTTCGCAGCCAGCAATTTGTTTAAATGGGAGGGAGGCGGTTCTTACCATTTTGAAATTCCTGGAACAAAGCGATGGACACTCAATACAACCACTAAAGGTGGATTTCTTGCACCTGCCAAAGTAGATTCATTTTTCAACTTTTTCAATGGAGGAATGACAGGAATCAAAGGTTATCCTTTTTATAGCGTAGAAGGATCACGGTTTGCCTTATGGGAAGCCACTTTTAGATTCCCATTATTTACGGAAAAAAATATTCCCATTGGATGGACACTCTTTCAAAATAGTTATTTAGGCTTGATGTTTCAAATCGGCGACGCTTGGAATGAAATGGCCGCACTTGATTTAAAAAAATCAATCGGAATTCAATGGAGGATTAATGGCTTTTCTTTTTATAACTTCCCAACCGCTATTGGTCTAGAAATACATCAAGGAATCGATCGTTTTACAAAAAATATTAAAGGACAGGAAATTACGTATGGACATGAACCGACATATTACTTTTCACTTTTATTCAATTATTAGAAAAATTTCGCCTGTTTTAGGCGTGTTTTTTCTAACGGCAGGATTGTACGGAGGCGATTTATGGAATGACGCTTTTGTCGAGATGAATACTAAGATTGATTCAGCCCAAGCTGATTCCTTAGCACTCGATTCTATCCTTACTGATACAATCGTTTATCCGGGTAAGCCTTTGCTTAAATCCCTGATTATTCCAGGATGGGGACAATATGATAATAAGGCTCCTCTTTGGAAAATACTCACGTTTGCAAGTATTGAAATTGGAAGTATTTTGAGCGCCTATCATTTTACGAACCTTGGCGAAAGCTCTCAATTGGAATACGAAAATTTTGCTGATGATTATTGGACTTTAGAAAAATGGTATATTTTCACCCAATCACACACAGCAGATTTAGGTCAATATGGGATTAAGCTAACAGGCGGTTCTCATGCCTTACAACTTTTTCTATTAACGGATTCATTGGTAAATGTATATGGGAATAATTTTATTTCTTCCAATGAAATTGATGGTTTGTATGAATCAATTGCGAATGGTGACGTTAAGGTAGTTCGCGACCATCATTTTTATGAAAACGTAGGGAAATACAACCAATTTACAGGTGGATGGTCTGATGTTGATGAATATGATCTCATTGAAAAAGCGGTGAGTGATACGTCCATCGAAATGCTTGTAATGACTGATTTAAAGGATGATTATTTGAATATGAGATTTGACTCAAATCAATTTAAATTAATTGCAAAATATTCTGTGACTGCATTGATGTTTAATCATATTTTTGCTGGTCTTGAAGCTGTGTTATTTGCACAAAAGAAATCAAAAATTTTACAAAATACGAAAGTCTCTTTGTTTTACAATCCGCAAAATAGAAATGGGCTAGGCGGACTTTCTTTAACCATGGTGTTTTAACAAAAAAATGAAAAAACTTATATTACTCCCACTAATGATGATTGCGCTGTTTAATTGTGCTGGAAATAAACCTGATACTGCATTTGATCTTAAAGAACGTTTCGAATCGGGAAAAGAATTTTTAGATAATGAAAAATATCTTCGTGCTCAGGAAGCTTTCCAATATATATTGATTCGTAGAACGGGAAGTGACCTTGGTGACGATGCACAATTTTATCTCGGTGAATCTTATTTTTTGAATAAAGAATACTTATTAGCTATATCTGAATATGAAAAACTAACACGAAAAATGGCTTTTAGTCCCTACGTCGAAAAGGCTAGATACCGAATTTGTGAGGCGTATGAAATTGAATCACCCAAATATTATCATGATCAAACATATTCTCAAAAAGCCCTAGAACGATATCAAGAGTTTATTGATGATTTTCCATATTCGGATAAAGGTTCAATCGCATTAGAAGCTATGAGCACACTGAGGAATAAAATGGCGAAAAAAGTTTATGAAACTGGTGTGTTATATCATAAAATGGATGAGCATGAATCATCTATATTTGCATATAAGCAATTGTTACAAAATTATTACGATACTGAATATGTTGAGTACGCGCACTTTGGCATGGTAAAGAGTTATTGCCTTTTGGGAGATTTAGAAAAAGCTTTAGATTATTTAGACAATAACGGACATCATATTGTGTCGGAGACATTACAAAATGATGTGGAAAAATATTTAGAAAATACAGAGAAAAAAATAGCAAAGGCCAATAAGTGAAAACCTGTCTTTTTGGAGGGACTTTTGATCCGCCACATATTGGGCATTTACTCATTGCACAAACAATTTGTGAAGTGGAAAAATTTGATAAAATTTTGTTTATCCCCGCTTACGAGCCACCTCATAAAAAATTTACAAGTTTAGTAGAACATCGACTTAATATGTTGAAAATTGCCATTGCAGGCAATCCGAATTTCGAACTTTGTGATTTAGAAATAAAACGAAAAGGGATATCCTATTCGGTTGATACAATCAAAATTGTCCAGGAAAAATATGATTTAAAAAAATCTGAATTATACTATTTAATGGGCACGGACTCTCTTGGCGATTTTCGAGATTGGCATAAAGCAAAAGAAATTTTAAATATATGTCAAGTGATTGTAGCCGTCCGCCCTGGATTTAGTCCGAGTGATATACCGCCCTGGATTATGAAAAAAATTCAATTTGCAAATATTCCAAGATTCGAAATTTCCTCCACAACAATACGATATCGTTGGATAAAAAATAAGACAATTCGATATATGGTTCCTTTAGATGTGTGGAAATACATAAATGAAAATCATTTATTTCAACCCGCGACCAAATAAATGATCTTACTTTATGCCAGTCTTGCCTTAATCATCTCTTTCTATTTATTGGCACATATTTGTGATGATTATTTTGTTATTGCATTGGATAAAGTTGCAAATAAACTAAAGATGTCTTCAGACGTTGCAGGCGCAACTTTAATGGCAATTGGATCAAGTGCCCCAGAATTTTTTGTATCAATGATTGCCGTTCTAAAACCGGGTGATTATGCCGCGATTGGCTTGGGTACTATTGTAGGCTCTGCCTTATTTAATTTACTTGTAATTATCGGTGTTTCCGCCATTGTAAAGAATACAGTATTAACGTGGCAACCTGTTTTTAGAGATGGTCTATTTTATGTGTTGTCAATATTGGTTTTATTATGGGTATTTCAAGACGGGCAAATCAATTTATTGGAAGCATGTAGTCTTATTTTTTTATATGTTATTTACGTTATATTTGTAATGAATTGGCAAAAAATACTCCCGTATGATGCGGAAATTCAAAATGAAGAAGGTGAAGAAGAAAAAGAATGTAAAAAATCAGCATGGCAACGAATATTTACACCATTTGAATTTATTTTATCAAAAATATTTTTACCTAATAAATATTATGTAGGTAATTTTTTTATATCAATACTATTGATTGGTTTTTTAAGTTGGGTTTTAGTGGAATCTGCTATTGTAATTTCAACGATTCTTCATATTCCTCAAGCCATTATTGCGTTAACAGTGCTTGCGATTGGGACATCTATGCCTGATTTAATTTCTTCCGTGATTGTGGCAAAACAAGGAAGAGGAAGTATGGCTATTTGTAATGCTTTGGGTTCAAATATTTTTGATATTCTTATTGGTTTAGGCGTGCCATGGCTTATTATAATATTTTACACTGAATCTTTGCAGGTGAGTCAAGATAATCTGCTTACGTCCATCATATTATTGTTGGGTTCTGTCATCATATTGTTTTCTATACTATTAGTTAAAAAATGGAAAATTGGGCGAGGTACAGGCTTCTTATTGGTAGGGATTTATCTTGCATATCTTTTATGGGCAATATTCAGTATTTAACTTATAATGATGATAAAAATAAATTTCAAATTATCTTAACTTCACCCCATGATTGAATTCCAAAACGTATCATACAAGCATCAGAACGAAGTGGGTGTAAACGATTTAAGTTTTACGATACAAGAAAATGAATTTGCCTTCTTAATTGGCCCAACTGGATCTGGAAAAACCACATTAATGAGATTGATGTATTTTGACTTATTACCTCAGACAGGAATGGTAACAGTAGGAGACTTTTCAAGTAAAAAAATGAAATCAAAAAAAATTGCTTTTGCTCGTAGAGATATTGGTATGGTATTTCAAGATTATCATCTTCTTGAAGACCGAAATTTATTTGATAATATTGCGCTTCCATTGCATGTTTTGGGTTTCCCAGCCAGCGAAATTATTCAAAGAGTAGATGAGTGTATTGACTTAGTTCAGCTCTCGGGGAAAGAAAAGCACTATCCTTATCAGCTATCTGGTGGAGAGCAACAACGCGCTTGTTTGGCTAGAGCCATTGTCAAAGATCCTTCTCTTCTTATTGCAGATGAACCTACGGGAAACTTAGACCCTGTATCTGCTTTTGAATTGGTTAAATTACTTAAAGATATTCATGAAACTGGAACTACCATTTTAATGGCATCGCACAATTATAATTTAATCAAAGGTCGAGGTTATCGTATTATGGAGCTGCAAGATGGCCATTTAAGAGGCGGTTCTTGATGGATAAATTTTTATTTCTCATGTCAGAAGGTTTTAAGAATATTTGGCGCCATAAAGCGACTTCATTTACTGCTGTTTTCACTCTTTATGTAACCTTAATTATCGTTGGTATATTTATGATTAGCGGTGAAAATATTCAAAAGATATTAGAATATGCTCGATCTAAATATAAAGTCGAGGTTTTTTATCAGCAGAATGTAACAGACCAAGAGGCAAATAGTATTGCCGCGAAAATAAAAATGATAGATGGCATAAGATCTACAACTGTTATCAATAAAAATGATGCAATAGATATATTTAAAGAACAATTTGGTGAAGATATTTTAAGCTTACTCGGATATAATCCATTGCCTGCAAGTACGGTGGTTAATTTTGAACGTAATACTCAAAATCGTTTAAATTTTGACAAAATTATTGAAGAAATTAAATTGATAGAGAAGGTGGAAGCCGTCAGGCATCAAGGTTATTTGATTAATAAAATTGAGAAAGCCTATCAGAAAATGATGGCAAATTTCCCAATTGTTTCTGGGTTAATCATCTTTATTGCAATCTTGGTGATTTACAACACTGTTAAATTATCAGTGTATTCTCGGAAAAATTTAATTTATTCCATGCAATTAATTGGTGCGACAAAAGCTTTCATCAAATTGCCATTTATTTTTGAAGGATTGATGATGGGCGTTATTTCAACCGTTTTTGTTTATCCAAGCTTAATTGGAATGGTGAATGGAGCTAATTATATTTTAGAATCTGTTTCTCATACGCGGATGCAATTATTGGTTGACCCATTTATTTGGATATGGTTGATAGGTTTAGCGGGTATTATTTCAATCCTAGGTTCTTATCGCGCCATCGCAAGTATCATAAAGTAATCTATTATATTTTCAATTATGTTACACCTTGTGTTAAAATTCGCAGTCTAATTATAATAGATAAACATCATTTCAAAGAACATGACAAATAAAAAACAAAACAAAGATTTAAAAAACACTATTCAGGAAAAAGCAAACGCTGTGAAGAAAAAAACAAAAAAAGTCACAAAACTAACAGAAGTAAAAGGGCAGTTAAGTGAACTGCAAGATAAACATTTAAGGTTAAAAGCAGAGTTTGAAAATTTTCGTCGCCGAAAAGATAAGGAAATCAGTGGATTCCTCCAGTATGGAGGTGAAAATGTGATTAAAAAATTATTGCCTATCTTAGATGACTTCGATCGCTTATCTGTCGCAATTGGCAAAGATAATATTCAAGTTGATGAATCTATTTCAAAAGGGATAAATATGGTGCTCACGAAAATAGATAAATGGTTAACTGAACTAGAAATTAAGCCATTTGGAGAAGAGGGCGATTTATTAGACCCAGAACTCCATGATGCCATGACAACAAATTCAAATGATAAATATGATGATAATCAAATTTTAGATGTTTTTGAAAAAGGATATCAGTATAAAGATCGAGTGATTAGACATGCAAAAGTTATTGTGAATAAAAAATGAAAGATTTATACGACATACTAGGAATAGCTAAAGATGCCACATCAAATGATATAAAAAAGGCATATCGAAAGCTAGCTATGAAATATCATCCTGATAAAAATCCGGATGATAATCAAGCTGAACAAAAATTTAAAGAAGCGGCAGAAGCCTATGCCGTATTAAAAGATGAAACCAAACGCTCTCGTTATGATCAATTTGGACACGCAGGTGTTGGTATGGGAGACTCAGGACACGGTGGCGGATTTGGTGGCGGTGGTAGTGTTCACATGAGCATGGACGATATTTTTAGCCAATTTGGTGATATTTTTGGAGGTAGTCCATTTGAAAGTTTCTTTGGTGGAAACAGGCAGGGTGGACGAAGTCGAAAAGGTGGAAGTGATATTCGCATTCGATTAAAGCTCACATACGAAGAATTAGCGACTGGCATTGAAAAAAAGATAAAAATAAAAAAACGTATTCCGGCGCCTGGCGTGACTTTTAACACGTGCGCTCAGTGTAATGGCGCAGGACAAGTCTCGAGGATTAGCAATACAATTTTAGGGCAAATGCGAACGGCATCTGAATGTCCGTATTGCAGTGGAAGTGGCAAGACGATAAATCATCGACCTGCTGGTGCAAGTCCGGATGGCATGCTTAATAAAGAAGAAACCATCAAAGTTAAAATTCCTGCTGGTGTTGAATCGGGTAACTATCTAACATTATCGAATCAAGGGAATCAGAACATTTCTGGGATAGCAGGGGATTTGATTGTTGTTTTTGACGAGATTCCTCATGAATATTTTGTTCGTGACGGAGAGCATGTATATATAGAGTTAAGCATACCTTATACAACCGCAACGTTAGGCGGAACGGTTAAAGTGCCAACGCTTCTCAGCCAGGTCGATTTGAAAATTCCAGCTGGAATACAATCTGGACAAATACTTAGATTGAAAAATAAAGGATTTCCACATTTGCGTGGAAGTCGACAAGGAGATCAATTAGTGAGACTGCAAGTATTTACACCCAAATCTATCTCACGTGCAGAGAAAAAGATTTTGAGTCAATTAGAAAAAGAACAAAAACCCATAAAAATGCCATACTCAAAAATTGACTTATAATAGCGATGTTTACAGCCAAAGAAAAATCAATCATAGGTTTTTTGGGTCTTTCCGCTGTTATTGGATTCTCAATTATCCAATTTAAGGAGCATAAAAAAACCGATTTTGTCGTCGTTTCAAAAGAAGAAAAGGCGAAATTTAAAGCGTTGGCTGATTCAATTTATTCTGCAGAAAACAAACCTAAATCTCATCCAATTAAAATCATTAAACATCCTAAAGAAAAAAACTCGAAGATTGAGGTAAAATTTGTTAATATCAATACTGCAAATAAAGACGAATTGACACAATTACCGAAGATTGGCCCAGTAACGGCAGAAAAAATTATTCTTTATAGAAATGATTTTGGAGCATTTAAAACTGTGGATGAATTGGTGAAAGTAAAAGGTATCGGTAAAAAAACTTTAGAAAAAATTAGAGATAAAATCATACTTAAATCGGAAGACAAATGAATTTAAAACAGCGACAACAGAAATCAGATTTACTTGAGTTAGGCATTGTTCTTGCTCTTATATTTTTAATCATTACCATATATGTTCCTATCGCAATTTGGGAGGAAGAAAGAAAATTTGAAATAGAGAGTCGATTCCGAATGCAAAATTTATATGATATTGAAGAATTTCATAATCAAATCACTGGGAGCTATAATCCTCAATTTTTTGAAGCCATGAATTTAGTTAATGCGGCTAGGGATTCTTTAATTGCTGATTCTAATTTTATCGGAGAGCAACTAATCCATCTAAATGATAAACAGTATGCTGTAGATATTCCCGAGAGTTTTTCTGTTGAATATGATACTACATTTGGATTTTTAAAATTTCGAAGAGATACCATTAGTGATACAAGTGTCACTGTCATTATTTACTCGGATGAACTTTCTCGAAATGACACAAGCTTTATTCAATTGAAAAAATTACGTTACGTGATGGAAGATCCTAATTTTCAGAAAGTACATGCAAAAAAACCTGTTGAGAGAGTTGAGCTGATTCAATATTATGATACATTTGTTCCCGACTCATCAACTTCTTTCTGTCCGCTAACACAGAAAGAATATGATATAAAAATAGTGGAGGAAATGAAAAGCCTTCGTGTCGCTAGCCCAATTACGGAAACGTATAAAGACCCTAGATATCTAATATTTTCATTTAAATCTAATAGTCATGGAATGATTAGCGACGGATCTCGTAGCTGGGATTAAAGATAGTTTGTTTTGATTGGGCTCGTCATATCCAATAAGAATCTGCTTTGCGGTCAATGGAAAAAAGCTGAAGATAAAGTCATTCTGACCAAAGTAGGGCATGTAAAATTTGATCAAGCCCTGCAATCTATTCTCCATAACGAAAAAGCACTCAATAATATATTATCAAGTCAAATAAAACGTATCAATGATATTATACCTCTATCTGGTGAAGAGATTAATATATCCGTTGATGATGATTTATTGTTGCATGATGTTATTTTAAATGAAAAAGATTTGAGCAGAGAAGACCATTGGGATTTAATTCAATGGAAAACTCGAAAGAATCATTCAAAGCAAAATATATCCACTTACTGCCAAACCTATTTGCCTGAAGAGCCTAATCTCCATCTTGTATCTATTCCTACACATTTTGTTCTTAATTTGAAGTTAACTCTCTCAGGATTTGGGAGTAGGCCATTGTGGATGGGCCCTATTAGTAGCAGTCTATTAGATTGGGAAAATGTAACAAATGCAACTTGGATACATAAATCCGATAAGGGATTGCGATTTTATTCCTTATATCAGCAAGAATTTCATTTTGGAGATTTAGGTATTTCTGGTGAAAAACTATTTGCAAAAAGTGCAACATGTAATTCGGAAATTGCAAAAATACTGATTGGCGTAAAACGTTCAAAAAATGATGAACAAACAACCATTTTAACAGGATCCTTATCCCCAAATATTAAAAAATCATTAAAACGCCATCACTTGCTTGAACTAAAAGCTTTTGATGGTATCGAGTATGATGACAATACAGAAAATTTACCTTCTTTTGAATCTATCATTTTGAGTATAATGGCCAAAACAAAATCATATTTATATTCAATGAATTTCTTTGATGAACCTGGTATTACTGATTTTCCATTAATCAACAAATATCATGAAGTAGAGCAAAAACAATCTGAAATACAAAAGAAAAAAAGCGTACCTAAAATAAGCAAATTAAAGGCGAAGGGGAAAAAGAAAAAGCCAAAAACAGAACAAAACCGTGTAATTATATACATCACATTACTTGTTCTCATTTTTATTGGAATAAATTTTCTAAAATATCGAGCTGATAATGATATGCCAATTATTTCTTTTAATTTTCAGGAACCATATCTAAATAGAGCGAATTCAAAATTAGGAGAAAAAACAATAAAAAAGGACGTTCCGATTCCACAAACACTCTTACAAGAATCCCAATGGAAGATAAATACATTAAATCTTTTATTAAAAAGGACAAATCTTAATGACTATGCAAAATTAAGTATGGTTAGTCAGAGTATAGCTTTTGAATATAGAAGTGAAGTAGAGCACGGATTTTCCAAAATTATAAGTGGAGATTTAGTAGAAAATTGGGAAGTTAAAGATTCAGAATCCTCTAAGTTAATTCGATTCTATCGTTTTAATATGCTATTTGACACAAAAATATCTGCTACCGAAAGCGGTCTTAATCCAGATGATATAATAACCGAAATTGACTTTGCTTTATCAAATTACTCAATAAAATATTTTGATCCTTTGTACCAAAACCAAGAAATGGTTGAACGGCTTCTCATTTCAGTAAAATCGATAGAGGAGATTCAAATTGTAAGTGATATTATTTCACAAGCAGGAGACCGTGTCTTATTGCATAAATTCGAATTATTGAATGCCTCCAGTCAAACACAAATTAAAGCAAGATATTACCTTTCATTTTTAAATCCAAGAACGGGACATTAGGTTAGATGCGTATTCTTTCCGGCCTTTATAAAGGAAGGAAAATTAAAACTATTCAAGATGCAAGTTACCGACCTACCAAATCACTAGTTAGAAAAAGTTTATTTGATATTTTGGGTCCCCTAGAAAATAAATCTTTTTTAGATTTATTTTCAGGTTCTGGCATTATAGGATTTGAAGCATTAAGTCGTGGTTCAAGTAAAGTTGAATTTGTAGAAAACAATTGGAATCATCTGAAATTACTTGAATCAAATAGCGTATATTTTCCAGAATCAAATATATCTATAAATCATGCAGATGTATTTAAATATCTTTCTTCAAGTCAAAAATTTGATATTATTTTTGCTGATCCTCCTTACGGCGCTTTTGATCTTGATAAACTTTTCCATCTAGTCATATCTAGAGTAAAGCCGACTGGAAAATATATTTTAGAAACTAATCGATCTAACAGTAAATTAATCCATAATCCTGAAGTACGAAATTATGGAAAAACACAATTAGCCTTTTGGGGGCAAAAATGAAGAAAATTGTATATCCGGGGACATTTGATCCAATTCATCGTGGACACTTAGATATTGCCAAAAGAGCATCAAAATTATTTGATGAACTCATTTTTGCTGTTGCTGATAACGCAACAAAAAAACCATTATTTACGGTGGATGAGCGGGTTGAACTCATCCAAAAAAGCACGCAGGATTTTCCCAATGTTAGAGCGATGAGTACAAATAAATTGATTGTTGAAGTTGCAAAAAATGAAAATGCTTGCGCCTTAATTCGAGGACTTCGTCATGTAAGTGATTTTGAATTTGAATTTCAAATGGCCATGATGAATTATCATTTAGATCCTGAAATCACAACGATATTTATGATGCCTGATGAAAAATATATACACTTAAATTCTACCGTCATCAAAGAAGTCACGAAATTGGGTGGTGATTTAACTGATTACGTTTCAAAAGATGTTTATAATGCATTAAAAATAAAATATAGTATATAATATTTTATAAATTCTAGTCTCATTTTTATTCAATAAAACTAGATTAGATGCCAACATACGATTATATCTGCAAGACATGTGACGAACGCTTTGAAGTGTTTCAGGCTATGTCAGAAAATGCGTTAAGCAAAAAACCAAATTGCGATACAAAAAATTGTAATGTTACGCGACTAATCAGTGGCGGTGCCGGCCTAATATTTAAAGGATCAGGATTTTATTTAACGGATTACAAAACAAAAGATAAGCCCAAAGATAAAGCAAAAAGTGAAACAAGTTCTTCAAAGAAATCTGAACCTAAAACTCAGAAAAAGGAACCTTAAATGTCAAAAATTATTTGGACGATAACAGACGAAGCTCCCGCTCTAGCGACACAATCTCTTTTGCCTATTGTAAAGGCATTTATACGTGTAGCAGGTATTGAAATTGAGCCAAGAGACATTTCACTTTCAGCAAGAATTATCGCCACTTTTCCAGATAAATTAAATCCTGAGCAAAAAATGAGTGATGATCTAGAATACTTGGGACGTGTTGTTAAGCAGGCAGACGGAAATATCATTAAACTTCCCAATATTTCTGCTTCAGTTCCGCAATTAAAAGATTGTATTTCTGAACTTCAAAATATCGGGTATGACCTTCCAAACTTTCCTGAAAAGCCAAAAACAAAGGAAGCATTGCGTATTCATGAGAAATATTCTACCTGTTTAGGATCGGCCGTTAATCCTGTCCTTCGAGAGGGAAATTCAGACCGAAGAGCAGCAGATGCTGTAAAGAAATTTGCAATAAAAAATCCGCATAAACTTAAAAAATTCGAAAAAAACACTAAAACACATGTAGCCCATATGACTCAAAATGACTTTTTTGGGAATGAGCAGTCCATTATAAAAAGTGGTGATGGAATCGTGAAAATTGAGCATCATTCAAGTGAAAATGGAATTAGTTTGTTAAAAGAGTTATCTATAATAGATAAAGAAGTTGTTGATGCCACATTTATGTCAACGAAAGCATTAAAATCTTTTTATCAGCAAGAGATAGATGACGCAAAACAAAATGGTTTATTATTTTCTTTGCATTTAAAAGCGACAATGATGAAAGTGTCTGACCCGATCATGTTTGGGCATTGCGTTCGTGAATATTATAAAGATGTTTTTGAAAAATATACCACCGAATTTAAACAATTAGATATCAAACCCAATTTGGGACTAACGGACCTGTATAAAAAATTAGAATCTTTACCGGCAGAAAAGAAATCTGAGATTGAGGACTCAATTAAAGATGTATATAAAATCAATCCCTCTTTAGCGATGGTAGATTCAGATAATGGAATCACAAATTTACATGCGCCTAATGATGTCATTATTGATGCATCCATGCCAGTGGTCGTAAGAGATGGCGGAAAAATGTGGAATTCAGACGGTGAACTTCAGGTGTGTAAGGCTGTAATCCCTGATAGATCTTATGCAAGTATGTATAAAGAAATATTAAACGATTGTGTTATTAATGGCCAATTCGATGTGACCACAATGGGGAATGTCTCAAATGTTGGGCTTATGGCTCAAAAAGCGGAAGAATATGGCTCTCATCCCACAACATTTGAAATATCATTTGATGGTATAATTAAGGTGGTTGACCATAATGGAAATATTTTATTGAATCATCAGGTTGAAAAAGGTGATATTTGGAGAATGTCAACCACCAAAGAAATACCAATTAAGAATTGGATTAAATTGGCTTATGATAGAGCGAAGATAACAGGGTTACCTGTCGTTTTTTGGCTAGACAAGAACAGAGCGCATGATGCAAATATCATTAAATATGTTTTAAAACATTTACCGGACTTTAATAAGGATGATGACGCCGAATATCATATCCTTTCTCCTAAAGAAGCCATGGCTTATACCCTTAAAAGAGTTAGAAAAGGGCTTAATACCATTAGTGTGACTGGGAATGTTTTACGAGACTATTTGACAGATTTATTCCCAATTTTAGAATTAGGAACGTCTGCGAAAATGTTATCCATTGTCCCTTTGATTGGTGGCGGTGGCTTATTCGAAACTGGCGCAGGGGGCTCAGCACCAAAGCACGTTGCGCAATTTATAAAAGAAGGTCATCTAAGATGGGATTCATTGGGTGAGTTTTTAGCCTTAGCTGAATCATTGCGTTATATTGCACAAAAAAATGGCTCAAAACCTTTAAATATAATTGCATTTGCACTTGATGTGGCAAATTCTAAATATTTAGATAAGAAAAAATCGCCATCTCGAATTGCTGGCAAACCTGGTAATACATCGGGTCATTATTTTTTAGCTCAATATTGGGCGAGAGCACTTGCGACACAAAAAGATGATTTATTAATTGCTGAAAAATTTTCTTCAATTGCCGATGCTTTGGAAAGTAAAGAAGCTATTATTATTAAAGAATTACTAAGCACTGAAGGTAATTCGCAAGATATTGGTGGTTATTATTTCCCTAATTTAAGCAAAACCATTGCGGTAATGAGACCTAGTGCTACTATGAATGCAGTTATAAATGGTATTTAATACTAGCGTAACTTCATTTATTCTTAATTTGATGAATAAATATGTTTATTGATTATACACAAGTTGAATTAATGGCAGGAAAAGGAGGCCGTGGTGCCGTTTCTTTTCGTCGTGAAAAATTCATACCAAAGGGAGGTCCTGATGGAGGCGATGGTGGACGAGGCGGACATATAATTTTTAAGGCAGATACAAATTTGCGTACGCTTCAAGATATTCGTTATCGCAAACATTACAAAGCTGAGAATGGAGGTCCTGGTGGAAAAAATAATAGGAGTGGAAAATATGGTGAAGACATTATCATTCGGGTTCCACTTGGGACAATCATCAAAAGGGAAGGATCTATTGTTGCTGATCTTGTAATATCTGGTGAAGAGTGTATCGCATGCCATGGTGGGATGGGTGGTAGAGGAAACAGTCGATTTAAGACTTCCACAAATCAGACGCCGCGCAAATATCAAAGTGGAATAGAAGGCGATGCTGGTGTTTTTGAAATAGAATTAAAAATTTTAGCCGATGTCGGTTTGGTGGGCTTTCCAAATGCAGGAAAATCAACTTTATTGGCTAGACTATCTTCAGCGAAGCCCAAAATAGCAGGATATCCTTTTACCACGTTGGAACCTTATCTCGGCATCATTAAATATGGAGAATATCAATCATTTGTAATGGCTGATATCCCGGGTCTTATCGAAGGTGCTAGCAAAGGGAAAGGGCTAGGCCACCAATTTTTAAAACATATTGAAAGAAATAGAGTCCTATTATACCTCATTGAAGCCAATGATGAAAATCCTAAACAATCATTCGAGATTTTAAAACAAGAATTAATTAATTTTAATCCAGAATTAATGTTTAAACCATTTTTGATTTGTAAATCAAAGCAAGATACATTTCAAAATGAAAAGGATGATAATCCTTGGTTAAATTTAGAAGAACCTTTTATTGAAATATCGTCAGTGACTGGATATGGTCTGAATAAACTGACGCATGAACTTACAAAAATAATAGAGGCTAACAATTAATCACGCTATCATTATCAATCTTCTCAATACGCCCTCTATTGGAAGAAATAAGGTTCGAACATTACTATCATCTTTGGGAAGAGATGTGAACCCCTATGAATTAAGCACACGCGAAATTTGTGCTATTGATGGGATAGATATCAAAACGGCTCAGGCTATCCATAAATATCGTCATTTTAAATATGGGGAAACTCAGGTTAAAAGGTATCAAGAAAAAAATATCAATTTAGTCTCTTATTGGGATGACAATTATCCTGTTTTATTAAAGAAAATTTATGATGCTCCTGTTATGCTTTATACCATAGGAAACCCACTGTCAAAAAAAGAAGATATGGTTTCAATTGTAGGGACCCGCACCATGACACAATATGGACGATCAATAACACGAATGATCGTGAAGAAATTAGTGGAATCGAAAATTACAACCTTAAGTGGATTAGCTCGAGGTGTTGATACGGCAACGCATAGGGAAACGGTCAATATGGGAGGTCGAACTATTGCAGTGCTTGGTTGCGGTTTGGACATTGTATATCCTTCTGAGAATAAAAAGTTATTCAAGGATATTCTCACTAATGGAACTATTATTTCTGAATTTGCATTAGGTGAAAAACCAGATCGGAAGAATTTTCCACAACGAAATAGAATTATTGCGGGTTTATCTCATGGAACGGTCGTGGTGGAAGCAGGAAATAAAAGTGGATCTATATTAACTGCCTTTAATGCGATTGACCAAAATCGAGATGTTTTTGCCGTGCCTGGCAGAATAACAGATTTAATGAGCGTTGGGACAAATCGTCTCATTAGGCATGGAGCATTTCCTGTTTTTGATGGTGAGGAAATTATAGACATTATTAATGATCGCCTTTTTAATCCCATACAGGGTGTGCAAAAAACCATTAATTATGATTTATCTAAAGATGAGCAAAGCATTTTCCATCATTTGGGTCACGACCCAATCCAAATTGATGATTTGAGGAAAAAAGTAAATTTAGATATTTCACAATTATTACAAATATTATTGCAATTAGAAATGAAAAATGCTATTACACAAATCAGTGGAAAACAATTTGTTATTTCTTGATTCTTTTTTTTGGAATATGAATTCTTGGGAGTAATTTCTGAGGATTAATTCAAACAATTTACGGAGAGGTGGCCGAGTGGCTGAAGGCGCTCGCCTGCTAAGTGAGTAAGGGGTTTATAGCCTCTTCGAGGGTTCGAATCCCTCCCTCTCCGCAAACGATAAACGGAGGTGTGGCAGAGTCTGGCTGAATGCACTGGTCTTGAAAACCAGCAGGGGTTTATGCCCCTCGTGGGTTCGAATCCTACCGCCTCCGCAAATTTTAATGGCCCAAACTAAACCACGCGTTCGATTTGCACCTAGCCCAACGGGCCAACTTCATTTGGGGGGTGCACGTACTGCCTTATTCAATTGGCTCTTTGCTAAACATAATCAAGGCACTTTCCTTCTTAGAATCGAAGATACAGATTTACAAAGATCCAAATCTGAATACACGGAACAAATCTGTGAATCTCTACAATGGTTGGGATTAAACTGGGATGAAAATATAATTTATCAATCACAGCGATCTAAGTTATACAAAGATGCAATTGATAATCTCCTTGAAAATGGCAATGCTTATCGCTGTTTTGCGACAAAAGATGAACTCAACCAATATCGGGAAAAAGATGGCTCATTATTTTATCCTGGGCTTTGGCGTGATTGCTCCGAAAAAGATATTCAAAACAAATTAGATTCAGACACTCCTTTTACGATTCGACTCAAAACACCAAATCAAGGTTCTGTGTCATTTCAGGATGAAATTTATGGGCAAATCAAAGTTCAAGCATCTGAAATAGATGATTTCATTATTGCTCGTTCCGATGGAACGCCCGTTTACAATCTTGTTGTTGTCATTGATGATCATGACATGAAAATATCTCATCTTATTCGAGGCGAAGACCATACATCGAATACATTAAAGCAACTCCTTATATACAAAGCTCTACATTATGATATTCCAATATTTGTTCATTTGCCTATGATTTTGGGTGAAGACAAAAAACGATTAAGCAAACGACATAGTGCAACAGGTGTGCAAGCTTATCAAAAATCAGGCTATACATCGGATACAATGATAAACCACTTGGCATTATTAGGCTGGAATCCAGGGACAGAGCAAGATATCTTTACGCTTCAGGATCTCATTGCGCAGTTTAAAATAAATCGTGTTCAGAAAAAACCAGCTGTTTTCGACATGCAACGCTTGAATTGGATATCTTCACAACATATAATGAGTATGGATTTAAAAAAAATCCATACTCACATTCTATCTTTGCACAATAATTGGGGGAAAGAAAAAGATGCTCATTTTTTATTGCAAATCATAGCTTTGTTAAAACCGCGATGTAAAACGATATTAGATTTTGTTGATTTATCCGATTATTTCTTTTTTGACCCAAAAATGTATGACGCTAAAATGGCGAAGAAAAAATGGAAGACCGAAGAAACAAGTCAGTATATGAATAGTTTTACGAAAATATTAGAAGACGGCTCTGAATGGTCAGACTCTGAAATTGAAAAGAAGCTCAAACAATTTGCTGAGAAAAATGAATTAAAAATGGGAGGGGTGATTGCACCAGTAAGGTTGGCGATTTGCGGAATCCCAAATGGCCCTTCACTTTTTTCTATCATGAGCTTACTTGGGAAAAAAACCTGTATTCGGAGATTGAAATCAGCTATAAATACACTCCCATTAAAATGAAAGTAAATTAAATGGAAAAGGAAAAAACATACACAAATTTTATTCAAAAAATTATTGAGGAGCATCATATCTCTGGGCGATTTAATCAAAAAGTTCATACGCGATTTCCTCCAGAGCCAAATGGATATCTTCATATCGGTCATGCCAAATCTATTATCCTCAATTTTACACTTGCAGAAAAAAATGGCGGTTTGTGCAATTTGCGATTTGATGATACCAATCCCATTAAAGAAGAAGATGAATATGTAAAATCCATTATGGAAGATGTGAAATGGCTTGGGTTTGATTGGGAAAATCGACTTTATTATGCGTCTGATTACTTTGACCAAATGTATGATTTTGCGTGCAAACTTATTGAAGATGAGAAAGCGTATATTTGCGACATGACAGGTGATGAAGTTCGGGCATCACGTGGCTCGCTTACAGAAGCAGGACAAGCAAGTCCTTATCGAAATAGAACGCCAGAAGAAAATCTCAAGCTATTTTCTGAAATGAGAGCAGGGAAATTTCCGAATGGTTCTCATACCTTACGTGCCAAAATTGATATGAGTCATCCCAATCTCAATATGCGAGACCCTGTTATGTATCGCATATTACATGCAAATCACCATAGAACGAGAGATAAATGGTGTATTTACCCCATGTATGATTGGGCACATGGATTAGAAGATTCCTTAGAAGGGATAACCCATTCCATTTGCACACTAGAATTTGAAGATCATCGTCCATTGTATGATTGGTATTTGAAGCAATTGGATGTTTACCATCCACAACAAATTGAATTTGCACGCCTAAATTTAAGTTTTACGATCATGTCTAAGAGATGGTTGAAAAAGCTAGTTGACGGAGGACATGTATCGGGATGGGATGATCCAAGAATGCCTACGATTTCCGGTTTAAGGCGACGTGGCTTTAGCCCAGAATCAATCCGAAAATTTGCAGAAGAAATTGGTGTGGCCAAGCGTGAAAATACAGTAGAAATGAATTTACTCGAGCACAGCTTACGAGAAGATTTGAATAAACGAGCAAATCGTGTGATGGGCGTTATTGACCCACTTAAAGTGGTGATTAGCAATTATCCAGAAGATAGAATAGAATATCTTGATGCGATCAATAATCCGGAAGATGCGGATGCAGGATCACGAAAAGTAGCATTTTCGAAAGAACTTTATATAGAGAAAAGTGATTTTATGGAAGAGCCGTTTCGGAAATATTTCCGTTTAGCACCAGGAAAAGAAGTGCGATTGCGGTATGGATATTACATTACATGCACAGATTTTATCAAAGATGAAAATGGCGAAGTTATAGAACTCCATTGCTCTTACGATCCAAAAACAAAAGGAGGATCTTCTCCAGACGGACGGAAAGTAAAGGGAACCATCCATTGGGTTTCTGCTAGTGAAAATATTGAAGCTGAAGTACGACTTTACGATCGATTATTTACTGAGCCCAATCCAGGGAAAAACGATGATTTGGCATCCACATTAAATCCGGATTCACTGATAGTCAGAAAAAAATGTTTCATCGAATCTGAAATGAAAAATGCAAACAATGGCGAATATTACCAATTTGAAAGATTAGGCTATTTTTCATTGGATCGAATTGATTCTAATCCAGAACAGCTGGTTTTTAATCGTTCAGTGGCACTTAGAGACTCATGGAAAAAGATTGAGAAAGGGTTTCAAACTGGGCAAAAATAGAAGTGGATAAACGCTAGTATTTCCATTAACTTAATCTACTTGAAAGCAACAATTTGATGAAGAAAATCCTTATTAATCTAATATTCCTTTCTGCCATTTTTGGCCGAGAGTCTCTTATATATTTTTATTTATTGCCCTTTGATAATATACAAAATGATCCAACGGTCGAATGGATTGGTCCTGGACTCACAGAAATGGTTAAGGATCAATTGAAAAATGAAATTGATATTCGCATCAAATCAAAAGGTGATTTAGAATCTATCATGAACAATCGTTCAGATTTGATGCGCCAAGCAAGAGGATCAAGAAATTTTTTACTTTTAGGAAAATACAATCGAAAATTGGACGATATTAAAGTTTCCATGCAATTAATTGATATTGCTACTTGGGAAGAAGTGAATAAAAAATCTTTATCGGGGCTATACTCTGAAATTCCAATTTTAAAAGATAAAGTCGGGTCCGTCGTTTTGGAAATGCTCTCTGACTTTTTGCCCAAAAAAGTTCCAGCTAAAAAGTCACCATTCCCAAAATTTGCAAACCAAAATATAAAAACGGAACCGCCCAAAATCTCTGTAGAATCAAAAAAAGTTGCAAGCGGATTAGATGATGCGATTTCTGAATTGGAAGCGAATATGGATTTCGTGCTTGGTTCAAAAACACGGGGGATGAAAACAGAAAAATCAGAAGGAATGGCGTATAATGATGGTGAATGGTCTTTAGATTTTTCAGCAGAGAAAAAAGCAAATGTGAATCCTGAAAATGTGCAAAATTCAGTTTTATTAGAAACTGTTTTGAAGCAACTAACTTCAAATCCATATCATATTACACTCAATCGTCCCAATTTTATTTACCATGATGATGAAAAACTCATTACGGTTCAGTTTAAAGTAGAATATTCTTTAGACAAAAGCATCATTCGTGATATGTTAACGACTTTACCTTATACCAGTCTCCAAGAAGACGGCACTTTAACCGTATTTTATTATAGTCGAGATAAATTTAATTTCCCTCAATATCTCATTGATAATTTAAAAACAGAATCTCATCGAAAAGTGCCCGTGATTCAATTTTTTGATAAGGCGCAAAATCCTTCTGTTTTAATCGTAGATACGCCCGATTCATATTTGCATTCGTTAAATAGTTCAGAATTATTATACATTCCAAACCATCAATTTTCACCTTTAATTAATTTTACCATGGGCGGTTGGTCTATGCAAATTGCCATGGAAACGGTGGAGATTCCGATTACTTATGAGTTTACTCTACCTGTAAGTGAAGTTGAGAACTTGAGGAATGTAAAGGTGAAATTTGTAAGAGAGACTAAGCTACGTTCCTTCTTAGAATCTATATTATAAAATAAGTTTGATGAAAAAACTTATATTGATTTTCACATTATTTTCAATGTTTTCAATATCTTTGGCTGAAGAAGTCAATGTCCGAAAAGTTGCTGATTTTAAATTGAAACTCTTGAACGGAAAACGAACAAGCTTCTATACTATTTTGGAAGAAGGACCTGTATTACTCGATTTTTGGGCAACATGGTGCGGTCCTTGTAAAAAAGCAATGGTGCATCAAGAATATTTTCACCAAAAATATAAAGACCAGGGATTTCAAATTCTCACGATTAATCAAGATTCGCCAAAAAGTCTCTCAAAAGTAAAAGGATATATTCGTTCCAAAAAATTTTCCTTTTTGGTGGGTTTAGATCCAAATCAACAGATTGCGAAAATGTTTAATGCGGTTTTATTACCCACAATGATTCTCATCGATAAAGAGGGAGAAATTGTTTGGCGGCATCAAGGATTTATCCCTGGAGATGAAGTGGAAATAGAAGCAAAAATAAAATCCTTACTAGCAATAGAATGACACGATATCGTTTTCTTTTAACAAAAGGTTTATTCATATATATTACCTCAATTTTATGGGGACAAGCTCAATTTTCTGGCAGTAGTCAGCTAAAATATGGAGAAAGTAAATCAGGATTTTACTATTCAGAATCCCTAATCAATACACAAATAAATTTGAATGAATTTACCGTTTGGACCCAGTTTGAATTTAGCCAACCACCGGAACTTGGATTTAAGCATGATGGACTTCGGAAAATACAATTAACATATTCAAAAGGTCCTATCTCGCTCAAACTAGGTGATGTTTATGAAATTTGGGGAAGAGGGCTTGTCTTGAATCAAATTGATGATCAAGCCATTGATTTTGACAATGGAATGCGTGGTCTATATTTTACCTATGAGAATGACGATTTACGTTGGAATCTATTAACAGGGAATGCGACCATTTGGAAATCATCTGGCTATTTTCCTGATGACAATACTTACACCCATAATTATGCTTCTGATCATGCTTTGATGGGCACAAATGTGGATTGGTTCCGTGATGCCTTTGAATTGGGCTTTTCTTATATTCAGTCTCGCGAAGCCCACACATTGCCCTCTTGGTATTTTCCGGATATTGCCCATATAACGCATCGTGTTTTAGGAACAAGACTCAATTATTCAGGAACGAGTTTTGATTTTTTTGCTGAATATGTGGATAAGCAATCATCAGGGTTTAAGGATTTGGATTTTGATCGAAGTGGAAGTGGATTTTATACAAACATCAGTACTTATGTAAGTGATTGGACTTTATCCATTGATTATCTCAAATATGCGTTTGCTCATTTATCTCCCGATGCTTTTGCTCGTTGGGATTTTGTTAATAATTATGGCTTGGTCTTAGATTTTCAACAAGCACCGATTTCGAATTTGCTTCATTCAACAACGCTTTTGGGACGTATTTCTCATCAATTTGATTTTAATAATAATTTGGGTTACCAGATTGATTTAACCGGACCTGCCTTATTCGGCTCCACATTATTGCTTCATTATGCTCAATCTAGTCGTACCCATATTTGGGAAATGGCTTCCGATTATTCTTGGACAAAAAATAACGATTATTCCTGGAAGCCTAGTGACTCACCAGAGAGTTTACCCTACGAAGAATTCTTTGTGGAATTAAATGGCTACGCTTTCGACGATAAATTTCATTACATTTTATCTGGGGCAAAGACGAAAGATATTAATGATATTTTCATGAATTTAAAGACGGATGAAAGTCATCAATTGCAATATAAATTACAAGAAGCCCTTACCATTCCCACTGCGTTTTCCTGGCATTTTTCAAATGGAATGAACATGGAAGTCAAATGGGAATATCAAGAGTTAATTCGAGGGACATGGAGTTTTGCCAGTGATTCAATTGGCACGGTTCTTTATGATTCACTCCATTCTGATTTCGATTCCTATGACTATGAAACTTTTGTTGTGACTAAACGACCCAAGCAATTTAATCATTTTGTTTCATTCGGATTTGGAAAAGCACCAAAATGGTCTGCCAATTTATTGTTTGACCGAGTTTCTCATGACGATTCGTTTGATCCAAATGCAATTGATTATGAAACCTCTTTTGAGAAATTCTTAGGGAAATTTGTCTCTTTGGAAAACACCTGGGCATCCATAGAATTTGTTTATAATATCAATGCAAGTCATCGTTTGTCGCTGATGTATGGAAGTCAAAAAGGAGGCCTATTATGCAGCAATGGCGTATGTCGTTTAATTGAGCCCTTTTCTGATGGCTTCAAACTAGAATTAACATCCTTGTTTTAGAAAAGAAGAATCCACTAAATTCATTAAGCATTAAACCGCAAATAATCGGGGGCACAATCATGAAAAAAATAATCATATTCAGTCTTTTAGCTGTATCATTTCTATTGGCCGAAAAAACAGTTTTAGCCAATAATCAAGAAGTCTCTATCGGGGAACTTAGAGAGATTTTGATTGAAGCAAACCGATCTTCTCAACGTGTTTTTGTGGAAGATTTTACTGGGCTGAATTGACCATACTGCCCAAGTGCAAGTTTTGCACTCGATACCTTGATGAACGAGTTCCCCAATACTTTAATTAGCATAGAATGGCATAGTCCAAGTTATACACCAGGATCATCTGATTTTGATCTTCCTACAGAATACAGTCAGCGAACGGGATATTATGGAATTGGTGGCATACCAGACTCTCAGTGGAATGGCGATTTTAGCCCAGCAGCAGGCGGATACCCCAACGCAAATTGGGAATTAATGTACCCTACATTTTTATCGTATTATAACAATGAAGTAGATCTGGATACACCTTATGAAATCACCATCAATGGTATGGTTGGCTCTGATTATGTTGATTATGACGTAGCCATTACTTTGGATGCTGATCATAGTTCGACCAATGAGGTTGTTCATGCTTTTGTGGTGGAAGATGAAATCTATTCTTATTGGGGTGCTGTTCAAGAATGGCATAATGCTAGAAATGTTGTGAGGGATTGGTTAGACCCAAGCGATGTAAGTATTTCTAACTTTGGAGAAACAGAATCCTTTACGGGAACATTTTCTTTAGGAAGCTCTTGGGTAGAGGACAATGTGAAAATTGTTGCAGTGGTTCAAAATACAAGCACAAAAAAAATCTATCAAGTTAGCTCTGTTCGCATCAATGATATGAATCCTGATATTGATGATGATGGAATATTAAATGTTGAGGATAATTGTCCGCAAATTCCAAATCCAGACCAAGCTGATGAGGATGACGATTTGATTGGCGACGTTTGTGATCAGTGTAATAATAATGTTTATGTTCTTGGAAATATCAATGGAGATACGAATGGGGCTGGTGAACCTATTTTTGATATTTTTGATGTTTTGGCATTAGTGGATTTAACTCTCTCGCCAGGCGTAATGGACGGTTGTGATGCGACAGTAGCCAATATCAATGGCGATGCGAATGGCATGATCAATGTAATGGACGTGATAACCTTGATTAATGCTATCATGAATAATACTTGGGCTACATCCAATACGTCAAATGGAGCTAATGATGGAAATTATGAAATTCAAAAAAATGAATTTACCCAAATCGTCACTTTAAGCAGTGAAGAAAAGATTTCAGGATTTCAATTTGAGATTGCGAGTACTGATTTTTCTTTAGATGAAGCATTTCAATTTGAAATACCCACAGGATGGTCAATGCATTCAACGGAAAATAATGGAGCCATCACCATTTTAGCTTTTGATGAAACGAGTGAAAACGCTTCTCATCAAATTTCATTTAATATGAATCCATCCATTCAAAATATAGAAATGGAAAAATTCATTGTTAGTAATCCAGCTGGACAAAAAATTAATTTAAAACAGATTGAAGAAAGCCCAATTGTTCCGATTTCGTTGCCGGATCATCCTGAGATATGGTCACTATCTCCGAATCCATTCAACCCAGTCTTATCTATTTCTTTTTCCATTCCTTTTGATGCGCAAGCTCGTGTATCTGTTTATAATCTCAGAGGAGAAGAAGTGGCTGTCTTGGCAAATAATCCTATGATGCAAGCAGGGAATCATACATTCCAATGGGATGCAAGCACTCACCCCTCAGGCATGTATTTTGTGCAGATTCAAACGGCAAACGGATTTGATACAAAAAAAGCTTTATTATTGAAATAGTCAGTTGAATTGAGAGGAATCCTCTCATAAATTCACGGGCTTTATTGGAAAGATATATATTCTTTCTAGCATTAAATATGCGCCCGTAGCTTCCCGATAAATCGGGACAGGCAGTTTCGCTACGGTTCACATTTTGTGTGAAATTTAAATATGCGCCCGTAGCTCAACTGGATAGAGTGTCTGGCTACGGACTAGAAGGTTGGGGGTTCGAATCCTCCCGGGCGTACAAAAATGAATTAAGTTTCAATGAATAGGGCATTTATTTAAATAAAGGATTTAAGTAATTGAGGATTTTAGGCGATATAATAACAACTGAAGAATTACTGGAAATTGCCGAAAAAAGTTTTGGGGATTTAGTAAAAGCTGTTGTAGATATTGATAAAGAAATTATCGCTATTGATGCGGAATTACATTCTGACCTTGAAGCACTCTGTCTTGAAAATGGCTCTAGTCAAAATGCGCTATGGGGAATTAATTATTATCCAGAAATGATCGGAGAAGATTTCATTGAATTTGATTCAATGATTAATTTAAGACCCTCTCAAAACAATCGTAGTCGATATGTAGAAAATGAAAATATGCGTAGAGATATTATAGAAATTTCTAAAAAGTGGATTAAAACAATATAATGTCAACTCGGCCCAAAGAACTTGCGAATGAACGCTGGATAAAAATGTCCACTGTAGAACAACTAGCGAATATTGGCAGTGAAATAAGTCGAGCTATTCACTGGCGTAATAAAAATAATATAAAATATACAGAAAATGCAGTTATTCGTTCTTTAGAACTCATCGAACTTACAATCGACTCGAACACAGTCAAGTCTCACTTAAGAGAATTAACCCGCTTACGAGAAGCCATAAACGATTATTTTTTTGGTAACAATGAGTTCTCATCTTCGGACAATTTGTGGAATAAATATTTTGATCATTTTAATTATGCCACAAGATTGAAGCAAAATAAGGTTTGACTTCTATTTCCCTTAATTAGCCATAGGGCTGGCAGTTGTCCCTTCCGAAAATTAAATCTGAAATAAAGTATACAAATCACTATAAAAATATTTCCAGAGTCCGTTCCTGCTCCCCAAACCCCAGTCCCTTCCAAAAACTATTGTCCCTTTTTTGTTTAACTTTATTTGAAAATTTTAAACCACAAACAATATTTTAAACGCACAAAAAATGAAAACAAAAGAATCCTATTTGAAATATGCCGTCATTTTGGCAATCATAACTGTTGTCTATAATATTTTGGAAGGTGTTTCAGCCATTTATTTTGGATTAGAAGATGAAACATTGGCCTTGTTCGGGTTTGGTTTAGATTCTTTTGTAGAAGTGATATCCGGAATCGGAATTTGGCACATGGTATTGCGGATTCAAAAGAATGGGAATGAACAGCAGGATACTTTTGAAAAAAGAGCATTGAAAATTACAGGTTCAACATTTTACTTGCTCACGATAGGATTAGCGATTTCATCCATATGTATTTTATTTACTGGCTCACATCCTGAGACAACCCTTTGGGGTGTCATTATTTCAGGATTATCCATTGGGGTTATGTGGTGGCTGATTCGAGAAAAAAGAATCGTTGGGAATGCGTTGAATTCCGATGCTATTCTTGCCGATGCGAATTGCACAAGAGCTTGTATGCAATTATCGGTGGTTTTAATGATTTCAAGTTTGGGATATGAGTTATTTGAAATCGGAAGTATTGACGCCATTGGGTCACTTTTTATTGCGGGACTTGCTTTCCGAGAAGGAAAAGAGTCTTTTGAGAAAGCAAAAAATCAAGGAACTTGTTGCGAATGTTAATAAATTTAAATCACTCTAAAACATACAGAAAAACAATTATGATCAAAAATATATTTTTATTAGGAGCATTTTTAATGATAGGATGCGAATCAAAACCTAAAGTAATCCATGTAGAAATTCATGGCGCTCTAAAAGAAATTATGCATGACGGTGCTAGGGAAGGGGTTGTTGCACTTTCTGATATTACGAATCAAGAGCATATTTATGGATTGGGCGCTTTGGAAGGTTTAGATGGAGAAATTCTTATTTGGGATTCAAAAGCTATTTTAACAAGAGCACAAAAGGAAGGGAAGGCTCATGTCTCTACTGAAGCTCATGGAGAAAAAGCCTTACTACTTGTTTCTACTCAAGTAAAAGAATGGATTGATATATCATTTAATAGTAAGGATTTAAAGGAATCATTGAATGATTATATTTATGATCAGGCAAAGAAAAATAAGCTAAACCCAGAAGAACCATTTCCTTTTATCATAGATGGCGAAATTGATAAAATCAAATGGCATATTATCAGTGATCCTGGCTTAGATGGGACGCATGATGATCACATGAATAAGTCATGGAATCAAACTGATTCAAACATTAATGGTCAAGTATTGGGATTTTATTCCGTAAAACACCATGCGATTTTTACACACCATACTACGAATTCTCATATGCATTATTACGATGAAAAATCGGGTCTTTCTGGTCATGTGGATGAGTTAGAACTAGGGAAAAATATTATTTTGAGACTTCCCAAATAAAATTATTGGCATTGTCTCTGCCTTTTGTAAATTCTGTTGTAATCCAATGAAACAAACGATTCTAAAAAACATTAGTCGAATACTTATTTGTATCCTTCTGACAGGCTCCATGCCTATCCCTCATACTTCAGTTTCATCTGTTCTTATATTTGGGCAATCCAAGAAAAAGAAAAAAAAGAAGCCTTCCTCAAAAAAGAAAAAATCATCATCCAAAAAGAAGTCTTCTTCAAAGAAAAAGTCTTCAGGGAAGAAAAAAAGGTCTAAAAAGAAGAGAAAGAAATCTTCAGGGAAAAAGAAGCGCTCCTCAAAAAAGAAAAAAACGGCTTCGACACAAAAGCCTAAAAATGCGATTTCTATCGCTACTATGGCTGATGAGCTTTATACCTTAACTGGCGAACTAAAATCCAGTCATAAAGAGTTAGCTCGTGCGACTCGTTATTTATACATTGATTCTGGGAAGAAAAAAATTGTTGCCATTGAATCTCGACCATTTTTTAGCACGAAAGATTATGAAACTGAAGCCAGCCGAAATCCTGGAAATTTACCATTGCAACGACGATTGGGACTTCATTACGAATCTCAGCAAAATTGGAATGGAGCGAAAGATGTTTATCTGCGAGAAATAGTCAAAAGCCCTCAAAATCCAGACACGCATTATTTTTTAGGCGCCTTGTACGCAAGTTTAGGTGAATATCAAAAAGCCCAGTGGTCATTTGAAGAAGCGCTTGAATTAGACCCTAACCATAAAGCCACCATCGATGCAATGGCACTGTTTGGGCAAACCCAAGAAGAAAAAGCATTTAGCAAAGGTATCTTGTTAAAGTCATCTAAAAAGAACCCTGATGGTCCTGCACAACAATTGACAATCATTCGTGATCGCCTACTAAAGGGAAATTATACGGAAGCACTTCAGTTGGCTCAAAATGCTCAAAAGAAATTCCCAACTCATCATGGCTTTGTCTATCTTGCTGGTAAATCTTATGAAAAAATGGATGATATAGAGAAAGCAAAATCCAATTATCAACGAGCCATTCAGTTAAATGCAAAGGATAAAGCTCCCCATGAAGCATTGGCGCACCTTTATTTTGATCAGGGAAAATACATCTATTCGGCTTTATCTTTTAGTGATGTAGTTTTCGTTGACCCGAGAGATGAAGATGCCCGATATATGCAGGGATTAAGCTACTTTAATGCGAAAGAATGGGGGAGAGCCGCCGCCGCTTGGGAAGATTTATTGGTTTATGCTCCTCAACATACATTGGCGAAAAATCTATTGCCTCAAACGTATTATGTTTTAGCTGTTGAAAATAATCGATTGGGAAATCCCGCACTGGGAAGACGTGCTTTTCAAAATGCACTCTCCATTAATAATAATTCCTACGAATGGCTCCCTGGAGCAATGGCCACATTGGGAAATTATTATCGTGAAAAACGAATGTATAAAGAATCATTATCTGCATTTCAAGAAGTGTTAGAGTTGAGGCCAAATAATGCCAATGGATATCTTGGAATGGGCGTTACATACTGGAAAATGAACGAAAAACAATTGGCGGAAGCTTCATGGAAACGCACCTTAGAGATTGATCCAGATAATAACGAAGCAAAAAGTTGGCTCGTTCTTTCTTCTCATTGATTTTTTAAAAGATGTACTTTAAATATTTTCTCCTTACAACTTTTGTAAGCGGGTGCCTTATAAGCCAAGAACTCCCTGGTGACGTACAGCTTAAAAAAGGCGTTATGGCCATGTATAATTATGAATATACGCAAGCAATTATTTTAATCGATTCAGTCAGAAATACATATCCTGAGCATCCAGGTGCGCCTATGATTTGGGTGGGAGCAAAATGGCTTAAGGCTCAGGCCAATTTACCTACAGAACAAAGCATGGACACATTAGAAAAATGCTTAAATGATATTCTTCCGATATATGAATCTTTAGTCAAAAAATATCCCAGTGATCCAATTTATCAATTGTATTATGGTTCAGCAAAAGGCTTATCAGCTCGAATTAGTTTAGGCGAAAAGAAATGGCTTCAAACCTTAATGCGTGCTTATGGCGGTTTTACCATGATTCAAAAGGCTTATGAAGATGATCCTGATCTCAATGATGCTTTGTTACCATTTGGTATTGTTGAATATTATGCAGGTATCAGTCCAAAAATTATACGCTGGCTCGTGGACTTTTATGGATTAAATCCATCCACAGATTCGGGATTAGCAAAAATGGAAATAACTACAGAAAAAAGTGAATGGGCTTGGATTGAAGCGAAAGGTATTCTTTCTTTTTTATATCTATGGGTAGAAGATAAACCGTCTTGGGCATTAAGACACACAGAGGACCTCACCAAAAAATTTTCCAATAACTATTATTTTTATTTATTACATCTTGAAAGCCTCATTCGAACAGGAAATAAATCGGAAGCTGAACATTACCTAAAGATGAATGATGGAAAATTCGAAAAATTGACAGATAGGCAAAAACGTTGGTATTTTTCTTATGGTGAATATGAAAAGGCATTATTTGATTTCACATTTGAAAATAGTGATAATGCCTTAGATTATCTAGAATACGCTATCAAAGATTATGATGCAGAATTGGATATCATTTTAGGAAATGCTTATTTGCTAAAGGGTAAAATCCATGATTTAAAAAAACAGAGAAAGGACGCTATTTCTGCCTATCAAAAATGCATCGAATTGGATAATTTTTCATCTGCAATGAAGAAAGCAAATACATATTTGCTCAAACCCTTTTCTCCATAATCATGACATTATACTGCCATAGTTTAAGTCAATATAGTCGATTTAAAACGCGAGAAGTTAAAGTTGGCTCAGTTGGTATTGGAGGAAAAAATCCAATTCGAATTCAATCCATGACGACTACAAATACCATGGATACAGAAACATCTGTTGCCCAATCAATTCGCATGATCCACGCTGGGGCAGAATTAGTTCGCCTCACCGCACCCGGTATCAAAGATGCAGAAAACCTCAAAAACATTAAATCAGCATTACGAAAAAAAGGATATGATATACCTTTAGTAGCAGATATACATTTCACGCCCAATGCGGCTTTGATTGCAGCGGAGATTGTAGAAAAAGTAAGAATAAATCCTGGAAATTATGTGGACAAAAAACAATTTAAATCCATCGATTACACGGATCAATCTTATGAAGAAGAATTAGAAAGAATTCATGAAAGGTTTCTACCCTTAATTCGAGTTTGCAAGGAGAATGGAACTGCTTTAAGAATCGGAACGAATCACGGTTCACTGTCGGATCGTATTTTAAGCCGTTATGGTGATACGCCATTAGGCATGGTAGAATCAGCTTTAGAGTTTACACGCATTTGTATAGATGAAAATTTCCATGAAATCGTTTTTTCTATGAAAGCAAGTAATACGCATGTGATGATTCAAGCCTATCGACTTTTAGTAAAAACCATGAAAAATGAAGGGATGAATTATCCACTCCATTTGGGCGTGACAGAAGCAGGCGAAGGGGAAGACGGACGTATTAAATCTGCCCTTGGCATTGGCGCATTATTAGAAGATGGAATAGGAGATACAATTCGTGTTTCTCTCACAGAAGAGCCAGAAAATGAGCTTCCTGTAGCCCAATCTATCGTAGATAGAATTGAAAAACGCAAATATCACTTTATTCCTGAGAAAAAAATCTCTTTTGCTTACGACCCCTATTTTTACAAACGAAACGAAGCCAAATCTATTTTAAATATCGGTGGAAATAATGTTCCAGTGGTAGTTTCCGATTTATCAAATATTAAAGTGATTTCTCTAGAAAATTTGGAAAAAATAGGGCTACAATATTCATCTGAGAATGATAAATGGACATTGGGTGATTTATGCCCAGATTATATTTATCTCGGAAAGAATCTCTTAAATTTTGTTTTACCTGAAAATATTGGATTGATTCAAAATTTTGCTGTTTGGAATGGTGAGGAAAGACATTTTCCACTGTTTACCACTATTTCAGAATTTGAATCAAATAAAAAATCCGCTAAACTCAATTTTGTGCTACTGGAGAATCAAGAAGATTTAAAATTATTAAAAAATGTGAAAGAGCCATTTGTTTTAATATTAATGGGCAAATCTGATTCTATTTTGTTAGAGCTTCGAACATTGTGTATGCAACTTGTAGAACATAATATTAACAGTCCTGTTTTACTATCGCGAAAAACATCATCTTTAAATTTGGAATCACTACAATTGCACTTAGCGACGGACTTCGGTGGATTGCTTGCAGATGGATTTGGAGACGGGCTCATGACACTGGGAGATTCTCGGTTTGAAAAAATCAATCTCGTTTTATTTGGCATTTTGCAAGCAGCGCGCGTCCGCATTTCAAAAACCGAATATATTTCCTGTCCATCTTGTGGGCGAACTTTATTTGATTTACAGAAGGTAACAGCCAATATTCGAGAAAGAACATCACATTTAAAGGGTGTGAAAATTGGAATTATGGGTTGCATTGTGAATGGTCCCGGAGAAATGGCAGATGCAGATTATGGTTATGTAGGAACGGGAAAAGAAAAAATATCCTTATATAAAGGACAAGAAAAAGTACAAGCCAACATTTCTGCAGATTATGCAGTTGATGCCTTAATTCAACTTATCAAAGATCATGGAGATTGGTTTGAACCTACTTCCTGATTCGTATTGTTCAACATCGTTGAATTATGTATGTTTGCGGGTCAGATTATATCCCAATTTAAGAGGAAGCACATGAAAGGACTTCATATGAAAAAAATCCTAATAACACTATTTATCATCTTGATGAGTGTTCACGCAGAGCAAAATAAAAGCAACATATCTCCAGCAGTCGCTTATTGGAAAATGTTATCATTAGAAGAAAAGGAAATGTTTTTGTATTCATATTTGGTTCAAGTGTATGAAACAGATTCACAAATGAAAAAAGAAATTGGATATGGTGGTGTTTCAAAATGGTATTTTGAAAATCGAGCCGAATTGGTTTATGGCATTTTTGATAAATTAGATTCTACAGAAATATCGCAATTTGTAAAATGGATTGACGAATACTATTCTCACGGTGAATATGCAGATAGACCGTTTTATGAAGCTTTAGAATTTGCATACCGATTCCAAGATGCCTCTGGCGAAACCCTTTGGGAAAAGTATGAAAACCTAAAATTTGGTAAAATCAAGCCTGGGAGAAAATAATGTCTTTTTTTAGGCCTATTTTTATTCAATCGTGGCTTGAGCTTTATAGAAAAGGTGGATTTAAGCAATTGATGAAAGAAAAAGGCTTCAAAGTTATTCTTTTGTTTACACTTTTTTATCTTATTCGAGATTCGATTATTTATATCATCATTCCTTATTTCGCATATAAATCTGTCTTTTAAATGCTGGCGAAAGTTTTAAGCTCAGCTATCCTTGGCATTGATGCTTACATCGTTGAGGTAGAATGCCATATTACTGGCTCTAAACTGCCCAAATTCGTTACAGTCGGATTGCCAGAGGGTGCTGTAAGGGAAAGTAAAGAACGGGTCATGGCAGCCATTCAAAATTCGGGATACGCTTTTCCCATGAAATATATTACGGTCAATTTGGCACCCGCAGATATTCGCAAGGAAGGCTCAGCCTTCGATTTGCCAATAGCGGTTGGGCTTTTGGCAGCCGTAGGCGATGTATCAACGCAATATTTAAACAAACTACTCTTATTAGGCGAATTAGCATTAGATGGTTCTTTGCGTCCAATAAAAGGTGCACTTCCTGTAGCCATATGTGCAAAGGAAAAAGGGATTAAAGGATTGATTCTTCCAACTGAAAATGCGCAAGAATCTAGCGTAGTTGACGGCATAAAAGTTGTGGGTGCCGATTCATTGCAAGAAGTGATTGATATTCTCAATGGAGAACTTGAAAAAGAAGTCAAGTCAATTGATTTGTCCCGATATTTTGAGCAACAAAAAAACTATACACTTGATTTTTCTGACGTTAAAGGTCAGGAACAAGTTAAGAGAGCGATGGAGGTTGCCGCCGCTGGTGGACATAATGTTATATTGGTCGGTCCCCCTGGTAGTGGAAAAACAATGCTTTCAAAACGTTTGCCAAGTATTTTACCCGATTTGACCTTGCAAGAAGCATTGGAAACCACAAAAATTCATTCTGTATCTGGAATGATGCCAGAAGGAATTGGACTCATCGGCGTTCGTCCATTTCGATCGCCACATCATACAATTTCTGATGCAGGACTGATTGGCGGTGGAGCCGTTCCTAGGCCTGGAGAAGTGAGTTTAGCTCATCATGGCGTATTATTCTTGGATGAATTGCCAGAATTCAAAAAAAATGTTTTGGAGGTTTTGCGTCAACCCTTAGAATCTGGCGATGTAACCATAGCGAGAGCAGCCATGTCTCTGAATTATCCCGCACGATTTATGATGGTCGCGTCCATGAATCCTTGTCCTTGTGGCTTTGCGACAGATCCGCATCATGAATGCACCTGCACGTCTCAAATGATTCAAAAATATATGAGTCGAATTTCTGGACCCTTAATGGATCGAATTGATATTCATATTGATGTTCCTGCGGTTCAATTTTCTGAATTGAGCGAAAAGGAAGCTGGTGAGCCATCTATCAAAGTGAGAAAAAGAGTGCAACAAGCAAGAGAGACTCAGTTAGGACGATTTTCAAATGTCAATAATATGTATGCTAATGCACAAATGGAAACGAAGCAAATAAAAGATTATTGCGCTTTAAGTGAAGCCTCATCGACTTTACTAAAAACAGCAATGGAAAAGCTTGGGCTCTCCGCAAGAGCGTATGATCGTATATTAAAAGTATCGCGCACGATTGCAGATTTAGAAGGAGAAAAATCTATTTTGCCAGTTCATGTGAGTGAAGCTATTCAATATCGTAGCTTGGATCGCAAATTATGGTTAGCCTAAGATAGGACAAAATCAATCATGCATAAAAAAAAATATAGTCGTTCTGATTTTGATTTTTGGGTTAATATGGAAACCCGGTGGCGAGATCTGGATGCCTTAAGACACGTGAATCATGCTACATTTTTGACCCTCATGGAAAGCGCTCGCTTAGATTTGTATCGAGATTTAGGTATGGATAAAGAACGATGGCTTTCTCAAACGTCAACCATTCTTGGTGGCATGGAAATTTCATGGTTACAGCAAGTAAATCATCCTAGCAAATTGGATATTGGACAACGTTTAACACGAATTGGAACCACAAGCTTTGATTTGCTTACGGGCATATTTAGAAAAAATGAGTCAAGTCCTGTTTGCATTGCCCTTTTTAAATTAATTACGTTTGACTTTGAGACAAATAGTCCAGTCCCTGTGCCAAATAGCTTTCATAATAGGCTAAATCCATTTGAACGATAAATGAAGGTTCCTTCACATCGTCTTATCGATCGTTTGGCTTATTCGAGAGACGCAAGTATTTATCGACTCGTTCCATCCGCAATTCACTGGCCAAAAAACGAAAATGACATTATTCAATTATTATCTTATGCAAAACGAAATCAAACATCTTTAACATTTAGGGCAGGAGGAACTTCCCTCTCCGGTCAATCTGTAACAAACGGAATTATAGTAGATATTTCAAAATATTGGCAGAAAAGTGAAGTATTAAATAAAGGAAAATCGATTAAACTTCAACCTGGCGTGATTGGAATGCGAGCCAATTTGGCTTTAAAATCATCTTGCATGAAAATTGGCCCTGATCCTGCGTCTATCAACTCAGCTATGATTGGAGGCATCGTCAATAATAATGCCTCTGGCATGGCGTGCGGAACAGCCAATAATGCGTATCACACTTTGGAGTCAATTCGATTTATCCTTGCCAATGGACATGTTTATGATTCGTCGCTTAAAGGGGAATCTCAAAAATTCATGGAATCGGAAAATTATCTCTCGCAGGGCTTACTAAAGATTCGAGACCAGATAAAATCGAACCCAATACTCGTAAAGAAAATTAGAGATAAATATCGTATTAAAAATACAATGGGATATAGTTTAAATGCTTTTTTGGATTACGATCATCCTTTCGATATTTTTTCTCATTTATTGGTAGGGTCAGAAGGAACGCTCGCTTTTTTATCTGAGGTGACATTAAAAACAATCCCTGATCCACCAGAAAAATCAACGGGACTATTTTTATTTGAATCCACGCAGGAAGCTTGCGATCTTGTGCCGCGATTGAGTGAGTTCGATTTCGCCAGTATTGAATACATGGATTTCGCTTCTTTGCGAACAGTTAAGTATTTAAAAAATAAGCCCATCAATCCACAGGATCTTCCTGAAAATGCCGTTGGGCTTTTACTCGAATATGAAGACGATTCTAAATCAACTTTACGAGAGCAAACAGAAAAAGCCCTATCGTTTATTCAAAAACAATCTGCATATATTTCTGGAAGATTCACTGAAGAGGCCATTTTACGAGAAAACTTATGGGATTTACGGAAAGGATTATATCCAACTGTTGGCGCATTGCGGAATCCAGGTACAAGCGTTATTACGGAAGATATTGCGGTGGATCCTTCAAATATGGGCGAAGCTATCTCTGGCTTATTGACTATATTCAAAAATACAGATACGAAAGATGCTGTTACATTTGGTCACGCAAAAGATGGGAATATCCATTTCGTAGCTTCTGTAGATTTAGAGCATTCAAAATCATTAGCCCAATATGAACGGCTGATTGATGATATGGCGGAATTGACCCTTGGAAAATTTAATGGTTCTCTAAAAGCAGAACACGGAACAGGGCGGAACATGGCTCCCTTTGTAGAAAAAGAATGGGGAAGCGAGTTATATCAAATAATGTGTGACTTAAAATCAATTGGAGATCCTGGCAATATTTTTAATCCTGGCGTATTAATAAATAGCAATAAGAAGCATCATATAAGTAATTTAAAAGTTATACCTAAAGTAAATAATGAAATAGATTTATGTGTAGAATGTGGCTTTTGCGAACGGATTTGTCCCTCAAATGGATTGTCTTTAAGTCCAAGGCAGCGCATTATTCTGGCTCGTGAAATGGTTCAATTATCGCATAAAGACAAACAAAAGCTCAAAGATGAAATTCAATATGCTTTGGTAGATACCTGCGCCAGCGATGGACTCTGCGCATTATCTTGTCCAGTCAATATAAATACAGGGAATTTCGTTAAAGATTTACGTCAATTGACTACAGAGCGCAAGCGAGACAATAAAGAATCTTTTCTTGTAAATCATTTTTCCTTTTTAGTGAAATCAGTTCGATTTGGCTTAAAAATTGTCAATATTCTGAACGCAATTAATGCAAAATGGATAGAATCTATCTCTCAATTTTTTAATCGAATAAGCAATCAAATTATCCCCGTTTGGACGCAAGATATTTCTCAATTATGTGACGATGATTACAGTACAGACTCAAGTGAAAAAGCAGATTTTATTCTATTTACAAGTTGCGTAAATCGTGTTTTGTCGCCCGATGGCAAAAATACGTCTTTGGCGCGCCATTTTTTGGATATTGGTGATTTATCAGGTCAGAAAATTGTCGTGCCCGAAAATATCAATGACTTATGCTGTGGAATGGCATTTCACTCTCGCGGACAATTTCAGAACGCAAAAATTGCAATGATGAAAACAATTCAAACCTTATATCCAATTTCACAAAAGGGGACGATTCCTGTGATTGTGGATATGTCTCCTTGCACTTATCATTTAATCTCGGAAGGAATAAAATTAGAAGGAGATTTGGGCAAGAAATGGAATAAAATAACATTTATAGATTCTGTGCAATTTTTAAGTCAAATTATCTCAAATCTCACAATCAATAAATTGAATCAAAAAATTGCAATTCATCCCACTTGCTCCAATGTGAAAATGGGATTATCGGATAAGATGCTCGAGATAGCCAGTAAATGCGCTGAAACGGTCATGAAAGCTGAAGAAGATCATTGTTGCGGTATGGCGGGAGATCGAGGTTTACGTTATCCTGAATTAACGGAAAATGCCACGCAATATGAAAAAAACCGATTGATGGATTTGGGCAAATTTGACACAGGATATTCTTCTGGGCGGACTTGTGAAATTGGCATGGGAAAATCAACTGGAAAACCGTATTTTCATATAGCGTTACTCGTGAAAGACGCATTGCAAAATTCAATCATTAACAACAAATAAATAAAATTGGAAACGTGATGAAATATCTATCAAAAATACTCATAATATCCCTAATAACTTTTAGCGCAGTTCATGCAGAAACCATCGCACGAATTATGAAAATGTCGGGGGAAGTGTCTCTTAAAAGGCTAGGACAATCCACGTATAACGAAGCAGGTCGCTTGGGCTTAGAAATTAATAACGGTGACGCCATAAAAGTAGGCGCGAAAGGATTTGCAGCCATTATTTATATGGATGATAAATCCATCATCAAATTAAAGCCGAATACACAATTTCAGCTTATGGATACACGAAGCACTCGCTCCGTAAATATTGAATATGGAACCATTCTTAATAACGTGCAAAAATCTATTTCAGGGAAAACATTTCGGGTAGAAACGCCTGTAAGTGTGGCTTCTGTAAAAGGAACAGAATTTGCTTGTGTTGTAGACCCATCTGGCGTGGATCAATTTATTGGTCGAGAAGGATTGTTTGATGTAATGAATCGCGCTACAGGACAAACGGTAAGCGTTGCTGCTGGACAGAAAGCCATATCGGATGTGTCTGGGAATTTAATGCAGGCACCTGCCAGCCCAGCTGAATATCCCTCAGATCCTGAAACTGAGACCAATATAGAACCGAAAACTGAAAGTGAGTCAGAATCTGAGTCCGAAATTGAAACAGAACAAGCACCGCAAATAGAAGAGAGTGTTGAGCCATCAGATGGAAGTTCAACGGAAAATGTGGAAGAAGATATATCGAAACCGCAAACACAGATTGATTCGACACCAAGCCCTCAAGTTCAAACGCCAGAACCCGATTCAGAAACAAGTGACGATTCGACCCCTGAAGCACCAAAGCCTTTTGGTATGGGATTGGGCATTGGCTCGGCTACGATTGATGGCGTTTTATATAATCAGCTCGCATTACGTCCCGAATTAAATTTTGGGAAGATCGGCGTGGGCTTAGATTTGGTTATCTACATCGACAATGAAGGAAACATCAAAGAAGAGGAGTGGGCAAAATTAGGGGAAGAACCAAGTCTAATCTTAGATAAAGTCATGTTTATTCGTTATGGCAGTCAGGATGATCCTTTTTGGGTTAAATGGGGTTCACTCAACAATGTAACTTTAGGATATGGTGGACTTGTAAACGGTTATTCCAATATGATGGAATATCCCTCCATTAAAAGAACAGGATTTCAAACAGGATTTAATTTCGGAGAGATTGGTGGAGAAATTTTTATGGCGAATATCAAGGATTATTCTCGCGGTGGTACTTTAATTGGATTACGCTCAAAATATACAATCTCTGAAGATTTTCCGCTCACAGTTGGTGTGAATTTTGTGACGGATGTGAACCAGTTTTCAGGCTTAAAAGATAAAGATGAAGATAATATTCCTGATCTTTTTGACGATTTTCCTGCAGATGGAGATTATTCAGTTGATACGGATGGCGATGGCGTTGCGGATCCGATTGACCCTGATGTAGATGGTGATGGCCTAACGGATTGGATATATCCTGGAATGATTGAAGGAATTGACACGCTTCAACTAGACACTGACATTAACTTAAAACCCGCCCCATTCAACTTGGCAGAAAATAAATCTGGTGCAACGGGCTTTGGGCTTGATATCGGTTATCCTATTTTTGCAAATAAGTTATTTGCATTGGATGTTTATTCTGAGTTTAATATGCTATCATTTCCTGAAGTGGTTACATCCAATGCGGACACCTTCCGCGTAAAAAGATCTGGAACAGGCATTACTATTCCAGGTGTTCGTGCGCGATTGGCTTTTATTGATTTATCATTAGAATACAGAATGATTTCCGGATCGTTTGTGCCGCAATTTTTTGATCAAGGCTATGATTTAAATCGCGTAATTACACAATCTTCTGGCGATTCAACCATTGTAAAAACAAAAGATATGATGGTATTTCAAGATTATGACAATCAAACCACAACAGCAGGCTATTTCGGTGCAGCATCCTTTCATTTGTTTAACCTCGTTGACTTTGTTGCCTCTTATTCAAATATGAAAGCAGATACAGTTCAAATCAATAGTTTTTCCGCTTATATTAATCTAAATACGGAACATATTCCAAAACTAAGTATGGCAACAGCTTACTATCAAAGGAATAATGACGCGAATCCATTTGATTTTAATAATCCTTCTGTCAACACGGTGCTTGGCTACAAACTAGGGTATGAACTGAGTGAAGGTGTAAGCTTGATTTGGGATTTCAAACAATATTATCAAGATTTGGGGAATGGTTTAGAGCCGATTCAACAAACCACCATTGAGACTGCGTTTAGTTTCTAAAAGAATGATGAAAAAAAGTATTTTCATATTTTGTTTATTAGCAGGATGGGCTTTCGCTCAAAATGATATCATTATATTAAGTCCAAAAGTCGGATCTGTCATTGATGCGGAAGAAAATCAATTTTATGAGATATTTCCAAAAATAAAACAATTTGTGAGTGCTCAAATCTTTATGAATGAAGATGCACATTATGAGGCTCGGATTGTTCATTTTAAAAAGAGAAAACGGATAACAATCACTCAATCAATAACAATGAAATCCTTTGTTGCATTACAAAATTATGTAAATCAACAGCCCTTATTTTCAGACGAAAATAGAAAAAAGAAAGGTATCGACGTATTTTATTTACGTGCGCCAAAGATATTGGATGAAATGGAAAAACCTCAATATGTTCAGATGCAAATAGCAAATCATCCTAAAATAAAAGGAACGTTAATGGCTTATAGAAATGATTCCATTTACGTTCAAACCCACATTCAAATGGAGAAATTTTCCAATACCGAATTAGAAAGTATTTCATATAGACTTTCAAGGCGAGAGTATTTATCTTTGAAACCGATTATAAGAACAGTTACGGCCATCATTGGACTTGGATTGAGTGAATTTATGAATGAACAACGCCATCCTGAAATAGATTTGAAATGGCATAATCGGTTTTTAGGACTTGTAGCTGGAATGCTTGTAAGTGGTGAAATTTATGATGCATTAGCAACGCTTATTATTCCGACAGAGACATTTGCGTTAAGAGAAACAGAAAATAAGAAAAATTAAATAGGAGGACTTATGCCCAAAGGAAAAGAAGTACAAAACGAAGCAGTTGAAAAGATTGACGTTCAAAAAGAAATGTTGGCCAGTAAATTTGGAGCATTGATGGATAAAGTTGGGGATGGATATGGAGAGCCGTTACAGACTGAACTCATCAATCGATTAGAACAAACCATTGCTGATTTTCATGAAGAAGTGACAGAAATGATTGACACCTTGAAAGAAAATTCAAGCAGACGTCATGAAAGATTAAAAGAGATATGGAATCAAAAAGAAGATGAGGCACCTGTGCAAATTGATCAAGACCAGGACGAATCTTCTGAAGATAACTCCGAGCCAAAAGAAATGAGCGCTTGGGAAAAACGCTTGGAAACCATGGAGCATGGCGATGAAGACACAAAGGAAGAAAAGTCTTCATCTGAAAAACCGAAAGAAAAAGAGAAGAAGAAAAAGAAAGGATTATTTGGCAGGAAGAAAAAGTAAGCCGAAATTTAGGGGTGACAAAGCGCCCTTTATTCCTATTTTTATTTTTTACAATTCTATTCATGAACCCTATTTCGGGGCAAAAACCAGAAGCAATTGTTAAAGAATATACATCGCTGAAAAAGCGTGTTTTTAATTATACAAAAATAAATTTCATTACGGAAGAAGGGGAATTTGATGAGTCCATTTGCACGCTTATCATTCCTGATTTAAAAGAAGACAGTCCGCCTTACGTTGCCATTTATTACAAAAGGGATAATTCTAAATGGTTCACAGAATCTTTATATCGTAAAAGATTGCGGTTTAGCTTTAAAGATGGCGTGCTGAAATTAGATCGATCTAATTTTTGGGATTGGTTTGAATTATCCGAAATTAAAATTGTTGTGATTTATTAATTTAAAGAACAAAATCTCGTAACATTTAGTCGTAGATTTTCCTAAATTGTAGCTCTTTATTACGAGACTTATTGAAAAGATATGGCCGTGCTAAATGGGGAGTTAGCGGTGCCCTGTAACTTGCAATCCGCTTTAGCAAGATTGATGTCACGAGAAGGCTTTTGCTGAATGGAATGAGAAGATAAAGTAGCGATGAAGTTTCAATCTATTGCAATGGCTTGATTATGAACCCCGTCAGGTCCGGAAGGAAGCAGCGGTAAGTAATTCAAATCATGTGCCGATAGAATCTGAAATGGAGCTTACTCATTATTCTTGTTTTATGAACAGAGAAGTCAACTTATGATGCACGGCCTCATTCAAAGATTATTATGACATACAAAGTATTATCACTTAAATGGCGCCCTCAATCATTCAAGGATGTTGTCGGACAAGACCATGTAGTCCAAACTTTGAGCAATGCCTTTAAGAAGGATCGTATTGCGCAAGGATATATTTTTACTGGACCGAGAGGTGTAGGCAAAACAACCATTGCCAGAATCGTAGCAATGGCGCTAAATGCCGCTGAAGAACCCAATGTAGATTTTGATCCAAATACAAGTCAAGCAAAGGAAATCTCAAATGGAACGGCTTTAGATGTATTAGAAATTGATGGGGCTTCAAATCGCGGTATTGAAGAAATTCGCAACTTACGTGAACAAATTAAATTCGCCCCCATGAGTGCAAAATATAAGGTGATTATCATTGACGAAGTTCATATGCTTACCACGCCAGCTTTTAATGCACTTTTGCGCACTTTGGAAGAACCACCTTCTCACGGAAAATTTATTTTCTGCACCACAGATATTCACAAAGTTCCAATCACCATAATCTCTCGTTGTCAACGATTTGATTTTAATCGCATTTCACAGAAAGTGATTTCCGATAGATTGGCTTTTATTCTTAAAGCAGAGAAAGTATCCATCGATACAGAATCTTTAAGCGCGATTGCCCGAAAAGCAGATGGCAGTATGCGAGATGCACTTAGCTTACTTGATCAAGTTATGGCTTTTTGCGGTGATGCTATCGTATATGACAAAGTTGTAAAAGCTTTAGGCTTGATTTCGAATGATCTTTATTTTACTTTTACAGACGCACTTCATCAAAAAGATATGGTTCCCGCCATTCAAGTAATCCAACAATTATCGTCTGTGGGAATCCCTGCTGTTGAAATCATTTTAGGCATCAATGAACATATTCGTCATTTATTATATGCCGGGGTCGAGGACGGAGATGCCTTGCTGAATATGAATGAAGAATTATCTGCAAAATATGTAGAAAATACATCCAGCTGGGACAGAATGGATTTGCTACGTATTGGACAAATATTGAGTGATTTATCCAGTGTTATTCGACGATCAGATCATCCTTATCTTATTTTAGAAATGACAGTCCTTAAGCTTTTAGAAATGGATTCATCTGTCCAATTGAACGAACTCATTCAACGGGTAAAAAATCCAAATAAAATACCCAAAAAATTGACACAAACCGTAAAAGTAAAAACACCGGTCGTAAAAAAGGAAAATGAAAAAGCATCAAAAGTAACTTACCCGAACAAAGAAGAACAATCATCTAAAATTGAAGAAACGTCTAAAAGCGAAAAAATTGACAAAGTCGAAGCCATAATTGACGCGGTGAAGGATGAGGATATAAATCCACCTAAAAATGAGAAAACGGATAAATTATCATCTTCAATCGAGGAAAAGGCAGAAGAGAAATCTGACGACAATAAACCAAACCTTGATATCGAGGAAATAAAAAATCGATGGTCAGATATCGTAATGCATATTTCTTCCCAAAGGCCTTCCATTGGAAATATTTTAGATCAAAGTCAGCCAATAAAAATAAGTGAAGGTTTGGTTCATGTGGAATTACATGGCCAATCCTCTTTTAGTTTATCCATGATTGATAGACATAATAAATGGATAGAAAGTGAAATTGTGAATCATAGTCAATTAAAACTCAGAATTAAATTTTCCGTCGGGAAAGAGACTATAAGTAAAGCAAAGATTGATACGACGTCAAAGGATGCAGATGTGGATCACTCAGAAACTGTTAACAAAATCATCGAATTATTCGATGGTGAAATACTAAGGACGTAAAGATGTTTAAAGGAAATAAGGGCATGGGCAATTTGATGAAACAAGCTCAAGAAATGCAAAAAAAGATGGCTTCAGCGCAAGATGAATTGAAAGATATAATCGTGGAAGAAAATGCGGGAGATGGAATGGTCATTGTAAAGGTGAGTGGAGACCAAATCGTCAAAGAATTGATTTTAGATCCTGAACTATTATCTGAAGATAAAGATTTAGTGGAAGATCTTATTTTGACTGCTGTGAATAAAGGATTGGCGAAAGCAAAGGAAACTTCTGCGGAAAAACTGAATTCAGCAACGGGCGGCATGATGTCAGGGATGAATCTGCCACTATAATTATGGGATTTCTTCCGCCATCAGCTACGCAACTTATTGATGAATTTTCTCGTCTTCCAGGTATTGGGCGAAAAACAGCTCAACGTTTAGCCTTTCATTTGCTTAAAACCGATGAAGAGAATACGGCGCGACTTGCTCAATCTATGTTAGACATGAAATTGCATATTCAAAAATGTGCTATGTGCGGAGGGATTACTGAATCGAATCCCTGTCCAATCTGTATTGATCCAAACCGGAATGATTCATTATTATGTGTCGTTGAGGAAGCGCAAGATATATTTGCTTTTGAGAGAACGAATGCATATCGTGGAAAATATCATGTCCTTGGCGGCGTAATATCTCCATTGGATGGCATAGGTCCAGATGAATTGAATATTGATTCGCTCATTAACCGAATTCAGGCTGGCATGGAAGTTATATTAGCGACTAATCCCAGCATTGAAGGAGAAACTACATCCCTTTATTTAGGGAAACTATTAAAAGAAAAAGACGTCCAAGTGACACGTTTAGCAAGGGGTTTACCTGTTGGGGGAGATTTAGAATACACAGATGAAGCCACACTCATTAGAGCCATGGAAGGAAGAACAAAAGTATGACTATTCCAAATATGTTGACCATTTTCAGAATATTACTGACGCCTGTATTTATTCTATTATTATTTCACGAAGATCCGACAGCAAAATTTTGGGCACTTGTTGTATTCATTGTCGCCTCGATTACAGATGCATATGATGGATATTATGCGAGAAAATATGACCAAGTTACAGAACAGGGAAAATTCCTTGATCCTTTAGCGGATAAAATATTGGTTTCTTCCGCTTTCATTTCATTTGCCATGATTGGTTTGATTGATTATTGGATGGTCGCACTCATTATCTTCCGAGATTTATTCATCACAGGATTACGGATGCTTATGAATCGTAAAGGCTTTGAAATGGTCACCAGCAATATTGCTAAATTGAAGACTGGAGCGCAATTGGGTATAATTATATTTATCCTAAGCTATATTGGATTCGAACCCTTAAAATTGAAAGTTCTATTACCAATTATTCATTTTATAAGCGATTTTCAACTGATTTATGGTTTTACATTTTTTATAACACTATTTACTATTTTCACAGGTTTGAATTATCTCTATGAAAATAGAATAGCCATTCAAAGCTTTTTCAAGGAACAAAATGGCTAAACACAAAATTGCCTGGATTTTTTCTACCGTATTTAAAATTGGAACCCTACCAGGCGCACCGGGAACCTATGGAAGTTTAGCCGCATTATTGGGATGGGTGATTTTTATGTATTTTGGTGGTTCTCAAATTACATTTTTAATCACCACCGGAATCATTTTTTTTGCTGGCGTAGTTTCGTCTGAAATAGTTTCAGACGAACTCAAAATCAAAGATCCTTCCGTGATTGTGATTGATGAATGGGTGGGTCAATGGATCGCTTTATGGTTTGTTCCATTCGCGCTTAAATGGGGATTATTATCCTTTATTCTTTTTCGCGTATTTGACATTTCAAAACCTGGACCTGTCAAAGAAATGGAAGCCTTACCGAAAGGTCTTGGTGTTATGATGGATGATGTTGTGGCGGGTATTTTAGCCTTATTGATTACCCATTCATTGATTTATTATATTGGATGAAAGCAGCGCTTTTAACCATCGGAAATGAGCTCTTATCCGGCGCAACTGTGAATACAAATGCAAGCTGGATTGGGCAAAAATTATTTAGACATGACTGTGCATTAGAAGTTCAAATAACGGTCAAAGATTCTCCTATCCCTATCCAAAATGGTTTAGATCACTTAATCGAAGGAAAACCTGATATTGTTATTACGACAGGCGGGTTAGGTCCAACGCTTGACGACCGAACTCAAAAAGCGATATTTGATTATTTTGACGCAGAATCTCTTTTTGACGAAGCGTACTGGCAAGATCTATCAACGTATTTTACTAAAAAGGGGATAGCCATTCCTGAAATTAATCGTTCACAAGCGGTTTACCCTGATCGGGGAGACATTATTCCAAATCCTGCGGGCAGTGCGCGGGGATTCAAATTCAAAAAAGAAGAAACAAGTTTCTTTATATTGCCTGGCGTGCCGCGTGAAATGCAAACCATGATGGAAAATTATGTCCTTCCTTGGATTAACGATAAAACGCCCCAAAGAATATATACTCGTAAACTTAGAACAAGTGGAATGGGTGAATCGGCGCTTGCTGAAAAAATTGAAACGATTGTTGCTAATGCCGAGCAAATTGAATTTGGGTTTTTTCCATCTGTATATGGCGTTGACATTGTGGTAAAAGGGAAGAACTCAAGTAAGGTAGAGGAAACGATTTCTGAAATTTCCAAGATACTATCTTCCATTATTTATGCAACTAGTGACGATAATATAGAAGATATAATTATCCAGCTCTTGATTGAAAAAGGTAAATCTATTAGCACAGCAGAATCTTGTACCGGTGGCTTGGTTGGGCATAGACTTACAGAAGTATCCGGATGCTCAAATGTGTTTCATGGTGGCATAATTTCATACAGTAATCAGATTAAAGAAGAGCAATTAGGCGTAGAAAAAATGACATTAATCAAATATGGCGCTGTTAGCAAAGAAACAGCCAGTGAAATGGCAAATGGCGTGCGAAAAAAACTTAAATCTGATATTGGATTATCTGTGACGGGTATCGCTGGCCCTACAGGTGGCACAGAAGAAAAACCTGTTGGATTAGTTTATATTGGATATTCGAATAAGGATGAAACCATCGTGAAAAAAATGCAATTTGGGACTAATAGAACCATCAATAAATTGAAAACCAGCCAAACTGCACTTGAATTTTTGCGTCAACGACTTATAAAGAGTCATTAATATGAAAAGAACATTTATTTCTATCCCAGTACCAAATCATGTATTAAAAATCAAGCAAATGATGGTTTCAACATTTGAGAACCCATCAGATATAAATTGGGTGAAAAATACTAATCTCCATCTTACCTTAAAATTTTTAGGCGAAACAAAAGATACTTCAATCGATAAAATATCTGATATTTTATCTGATATTGCGTTTGAACAAAAGCAGCACAATTTAATCATCAAAAATACAGGCGCATTCCCAGATGAAACTCAACCGAGCGTCTTATGGCTAGGCGTAGAAGGAGAAACGAATCCCTTATTTAAATTGAAAAAACTGATAAATGCAAAATTAGAAACACTCGGTTTTCCTCAAGAAGACCAATCTTATACGCCGCATGTTACCATTGGACGGATAAAATATTCAAATAAAAAACCACCAAATCCAAAAATCTTTTTACAATCCTCGTATGATGAGATTGCTTTGCATGTAAATAAAATGCAATTTGTGAGTAGTGAATTATCAAAAAATGGACCAATTTATCACATAATAAGCTCTCATTCTTTTGGATCAAATAAATAAGGAGAAATGAAATGACACCAAAAAATTCAAAAAAAGAAAAAGCCATTGATTTAGCTATATCTCAAATTGATAGACAATTTGGGAAAGGTTCTCTCATGAAAATGGGTGGAGATCGACCTGTGTTATCAGAAAATGTGATATCAACAGGCTGCTTATCCTTGGATGTTGCATTGGGTGTGGGCGGTATCCCAAAAGGGCGAATCATTGAAATATATGGTCCAGAATCTTCTGGAAAAACAACCTTAGCTTTACATATTGTAGCTGAAGCACAAAAAGCCGGAGGTTATGCTGCGTTTATCGATGCAGAGCACGCACTTGATCCAGAATACTCAAAAGCATTGGGCGTAAACTTGGACGAGCTTCTCATTTCCCAACCCGATTCGGGAGAAGAAGCTTTAGAAATTACAGAAACACTGGTAAGAAGTAGCGCTTTAGATGTGATTGTAATTGATTCTGTTGCAGCACTTGTTCCAAAAGCTGAATTGGAAGGTGATATGGGAGCAACACACGTTGGATTACAGGCTCGTCTCATGAGTCAAGCACTCAGAAAATTAACGGGTACGGTTAGTAAATCAAATACAGCCGTTATATTTATCAATCAAATACGAATGAAAATTGGCGTCATGTTTGGTAATCCTGAAACGACTCCGGGTGGAAGAGCTTTGAAATTCTATGCATCTCAAAGGCTTGAAATTCGCCGTATTACGACTTTAAAAGATGGAGCAAATCCAGTAGGGAATCGTGTCAGAGTGAAGGTGGTTAAAAATAAAGTAGCACCTCCGTTTAAAAATACAGAATTTGATATCATGTTTGGGCGAGGTATTTCCACTGAGGGTGATATACTCGATTTAGCAATTTCAGGCAATATAATTGAAAAAATGGGCGCCTGGTTTAGCTACGGTGATGGAAAGATTGGCCAAGGTCGAGAAAATGCAAAACAATACTTAAGAGAAAACCCAGATGTAATGAAAGAAGTCATTGAGAAAGTAAAATCTTTTATGGGCATAAATGAAGATGAAAAAGTCTCAGGTAAAGATTAAGGAAATATCTCATCAAAAACGTAGAGCACGATATACGATAAAACTAGATAACGGCGATGTTTTTGGTATTTCGGAAGATGTTTTACTCACTTCCGGCATCGCAAGTGGAGACACGATTGATCAAGATAGAATAGATGAGGTACTCAACCTAGAGTATAAATCGAAAATATATAATTCTGCTCTTCACTTACTTCATTATCGCACAAGAAGTAAATACGAATTAACCAGCAGATTGCTTGAGAAAGATTATCCTCTCAGTGCTGTTAAATCAGTGATAGAACAATTGGAAAGCATGGGATATGTGAATGATCGTCAATTTGTTAAAGCATTTATTCGAGATAGCGTCAATTTAAAAAAAATGGGTCCTTACGGAATTCGTAACGCCTTACAGCGCTATAAAGTCAGCTCAAATTTTGTCGACCAAGAATTAGAGGCTATTTATCATGAATTCCCTATTCCGAGTATAATCCAATCATTGTTAGATAAAAAAAAGATCCAACAAAATAAAAAACTGGACAAACAAACATTAACGCGGCTGATTAATTTTCTCAAAAGGAAAGGATATTTTTGGGAACATATTGAACCCATTTTAATTGAGAAAGGACTAATATAAAGAGATTTATTTCAAGATTTCAAATAGGGGCCTTATAGAATAATTGTTAGGAATTATAACTAAAATATAAAAATAATGTTGATTTCATAACCGCAATTAAGTAAAATATACCAGACAGTTAAAGTTATTAATTATATATTATATTATTACATATACTCAGGTATTAAAGTATAATATGTAATTAACTTAATACTACACTTTAACTAAAAAATAAAAAAGTGGGGTAGATTTCACGCTGACCTCGGAACAATGTGAATATCTACCCCTTCCACATACCAAAGGTACCAAACCAGCACCTTCATGCTTAAAGTATTTCTTTATTAGATTAGATGCAAGAAAAAAATAATCAGATAAATAAGTGAGTACCGAGGGTCGGACTCGAACCGACACGGGATTGCTCCCACTGGTGTTTGAGACCAGCGTGTCTACCAATTCCACCACCCCGGCATATAACTTGATTGATAGCGTGCAGAAATTACTCGAGTGTTTATTTCGAGTCAATGCGAATTCAAAATATTTTCAAGATATTCAATTCCTTGGGAAAGAAAATTCTTTGTTCTAAATTGCCCTCGTAATTTTAGCAACAAATCAAAGGAATCTTATCATGATTGAGCAAGCTATTTCAACTGTTCATTATTTATTTAATCAAGCAGAGCAAAACGGTGATATGTCTGCATTCTCATACAAATCGAAAGATCAATGGCAAGAAATCACCTGGAATACCTACAAAACTGACGTACATACTGCCGCTGGATCTTTGTTGAGTTTAAACTGTGAAGCAGGTGACAAAGTATGTATTTTAGGATTTAATTGCTATGAATGGGTTGTGATGGATATGGCTGCAATGATGATCGGCGCTATTCCTGCTGGGATTTATGAAACATCATCCCCTGAAGAAATCACCTACATCTTGAATCATTCTGAAGCCAAAATAGTATTAATCGAGAATCAAGAACAATGGGAAAAAATTGAAAAAATAAGAGGTGATTTGCAATACCTGAAAACAGTTATATTGATGAAAAATTGCGAAAGAATCAATGACGGATTAACTATTTCTTGGGATGCCTTTATGGACATATCAAGCACAGCTAAAATGGATACGGCGCTGATAAATATGATGCAGTGTAAGCCTGATGATGTGGCTACATTTATTTATACTTCGGGAACAACGGGCGCTCCCAAAGCAGTAATGCTAACGAACGATAATCTCACTTGGACAGCGAAACAAGCAATTGATATGATTGGATTATTACCATCTGACACCAGCTTGTCCTATCTTCCCTTATCTCATATAGCAGAGCAAATGTTTACCATTCATGCTCCGACTATCGTAGGGTGGAAGGTCTATTTTGCAACAGGACGGTTAGATGTGTTAACTAATTTAAAAGAGGTTTATCCAAGTGTACTATTTGGCGTGCCGCGCGTTTGGGAAAAATTCTACGCAGGCATTAAAGAAAAAGTGGATTCTGCCACTGGGCTCAAGGCAAAAATTATGGCCTTTGCTATGAAAAAAGGAACAGAAGCAAATATGGCACGATTTGAAGGAAAAGTCAGTGAAGGATTTGGATATAATCTTGCTAATAAACTTGTATTTTCGAAAGTAAAAGAAGCTATTGGTTTTACAAAATTACGAGTAGCTGTCTCAGGTGCAGCACCAATTAATGCTGATATTTTAAAATTCTTTGCCAGCTTGGATGTTCCCATTTGGGAAGTTTATGGCCAATCGGAAGGAAGTGGGCCTACAACATTCAACCGCCCAGAACAAACAAAGTTAGGTTCAACTGGACCTAAATATCCTGGCACTGAAGTAAAATTAGCTGAAGATGGTGAAATCTTATTAAAAGGTCGAAATGTATTTAAGGGATATTATAAAGATCAAATAGCGACAGACGAGTGTCTAACAGAAGGTTGGTTGCATTCTGGGGATTTGGGCCGTTTTGATGAGGATGATTTTCTTTTCATAACAGGAAGAAAAAAGGAGATTATCGTAACATCTGGAGGAAAAAATATTGCTCCAACTGCTATTGAAGAACAGTTAAAAGGTATCCCTGTCGTTTCTCAGGCTGTTGTCATTGGCGATAGGCGAAATTATATTACAGCTTTAATAACCTTAGATGCTGGATATTTATTGCGAACCAAATTGGATGTTGATATCACAGGAATATCACCAACGGAATTAGTAAATGAATTTCAAAAATATGATCGAGATTATTCTGAATTTTGCACTGATTCCGATGTTTTAAAAGAAGTGCAAGATGGAATAAACAATGTGAATGATTTATTTGCAAGAGTAGAGCATGTGCGGAAATTTAAAATTTTACCACGAGATTTTTCCATAGTCGAAGATGAATTGACACCCACATTCAAAATTAAGCGAAAAAAAGTTTATGCAAACTGGGAAGATAGTATTGAAAAACTTTATGCTGAAGAAGTATAAGCTTAGTCTCTTTGTTTTTATCTCATCTTATTTAAATAGATAGACACATAATGTCTTATTTTGCTGTGCTTGGTGCTGGATCTTGGGGTGCAACCATTGCCCAACATTTAGTCACACTAGATCATCAAGTCAATTTATGGAGTAAATTTGACCATGAAGTTGAATTACTTCGAACGGCAAAAACTCACCCATTTATTGAAGATCTTTCTCTAGATAAAAAAATTCAACTTACATCAAATCTAGAAGAGGCGATTGATAGAGCAGAATACATTGTCATTGCAATTCCTTCTCATTTTGTCCGTGATTTATTTATTGAATTAAAAAATGTAATTAAAAACGATCAAAAGTATATTATTTTATCAAAGGGCATTGAAAATGACACATTGTTGACAATGAGTCAAGTCGTTCATGAAGCTGGAGATATTTCAAAAGATAAAATAATTGCCTTATATGGACCGAGTCATGCGGAAGAAGTTGCCAAGGACATGCCTACAACATTAGTCTCTGCTTGTGTCGATGAAGGGACAGCAAAAGAAATTCAGCACTTATTTTCGTCACCTACGCTCAGAATCTATTCCAATACAGATATCTTAGGAGTAGAATTAGGAGGGTCACTCAAAAATGTTTTTGCAATCGCAGCTGGGATTTGTGATGGCATTGGCTATGGGGATAATACAAAAGCTGCTTTAATGACACGAGGCATGTATGAGATGATTCGTTTAGGGACCGCAATGGGCGCGCAAAAAGAAACATTTCAAGGTTTGAGTGGGATTGGTGACGTAATTGTAACTTGTTTGAGTCAACATTCCAGGAACCGCTCAGTTGGCGAAAAAATTGGGCAGGGGAAAAAATTGGATGAAGTGCTCAATGAAATGCAAATGATTGCAGAAGGCGTGAAAATGGCTAAGTCTGTACATCAATTGAAAAAGAAATATGATATTGAAATGCCTATTTCTGAAGCTGTATATCGCATTTTATTCGAAAATGATAACGCTAAAGAGGCGATTACAGCTCTAATGATACGAGGATTAAAACCTGAAAATTAGCATAGATTAGTTCTTGACATCTATAGATCATGGTAATTAAGCTTAGGTCGATTGTTTGGAGAGTTCAATACCAGGCAATCATGGTTAACCAAAACAAAAAAAAGGAAATAACATGACACGTTTATTAAAAGTGATTCTTTCTCTTGTCATCGCTCTTTCTATGGTCGCAATCTTACCAGCAGAAACAACCGTTACTAAAACGGATGCTGCAGTTGCAATTCAGAAAGATTCTGTAGATGATAATGTCTTCGCAATGGATGAAAAGAAGAAAAAGAAGAAAAAGAAAAAGAAGAAAAAAGGCAAGAAAAGCAAATGGAAATGGGGAAAGAAAAAGAAATTAGGTTCTCGCAAGTAATTTCTCCCAAGACATAAAAAAAGGCGTGACAAATGTTGCGCCTTTTTTTTTATCTATATGTTTGTTATTTTTACCCACTCAAAACTCAATAAAGGATTACCCAATGCTTAAAAATTCCATCCAAATTATATTATATTCAATTATATTATTTTCATTCGCTTTTCCCCAAGAAGAAGATATGGATGATAGTGGGAGTGAAATGTTTAATGATATCTCATTCTTTTTTGATCAAGAGGCAGGAAATACAAATCATCTTTCTATATCAGGTGAATGGATATTTAATTTGAATGGAGACCTAGGACCTTTTGCCGATACAGAATTTATGATGTCAGCCAATAGTAATTACTCAGAATTAAACAAAGATGTTTATGCGCAAGATTTTGGGGCACATATCCAATTTGATTGGATGGCTAATGGTATATTTTCACCATTTATGTTTGGAGATATCTCTTCCGATCAAACCATTGGTTTGAAAAATAGAACTAATTTTGGTATCGGTGTTAAACAAAAATTAGGACGAATATTTTCCATTAGCGCTGCGGTTTTAAATGAAGATGAAACTACAACTGCTTGGAATGATTCATTATCTATAGAATTTGATTCAACAGAATCATTTCAACGTTTATCTATTCGCCCCAAGATTAAAATTAAATTCAATGACGGAGCAACTGTATTTGACTATCGCACATATTGGAAACCTAAGTTATCTGATTTTGATGACTATTTATGGGAAAACGAATTAAAAGTAACGATTGAAACTTTTTATGAATCCTTAAGTATTGATTTTTTGTATACACATAAATTTATAAAACGTTATAAGGATAATCCTATTTTAAAACCTGAAGACCTATGGACAATCGTTGGCGTCAGAGAAGATACAGGACAATTGCTGTATGATAAAAGTTCACGATTTTATAAAGATACGGATTCAGCATTATCAATTGGTCTTTCATTTTATTGGTAAATTAAATAAAAACAACATTTAATATAGCTGGGATAAGTAATTAATTTCTTATCTCATTTTTTATGCAATACAATCATCTACAAATAGAAAAAAAGTGGCAAGCTTACTGGGAAAAACACAAGACCTTTAAAGCTGGAATAGACCACAATAAAGAGAAACTTTATATCTTAGATATGTTTCCCTATCCATCAGGTGCAGGGCTTCATGTTGGACACCCCTTAGGCTATACAGCTACAGATATTTACTCCAGATTTAAGCGTCTACAAAAATATAATGTATTACATCCTATGGGATGGGATGCATTTGGCCTTCCCGCAGAACAATACGCAATAAAAACGGGTGCGCACCCACAAGTGACTACAGCTGAAAATGTTAAAAATTTTAAACGACAAATTAAAATGTTGGGATTTTCTTATGATTGGGACCGAGAAGTAAACACTACAGATCAGTCTTATTACAAATGGACTCAATGGATATTTTTGCAATTGTATAAAAAAGGATTGGCCTACGAAGCAAAAGTACCTGTTAACTGGTGCCCGGAATTAAAAGCTGTTTTAGCAAACGAGGAAGTGATAGACGGAAAATCTGAAATTGGTGGGCATCCAGTTGTACGCCAACCCATGAGGCAATGGATGTTTCGAATTACCAATTATGCCGAATCATTATTAAATGGGTTAGAAGACTTAGATTGGCCAGAAAGTGTAAAAGAACTTCAACGAAATTGGATTGGACGATCTGAAGGCGCAAAGGTATATTTTAACTTACCATCCATAAATGAAAATATTACAGTATATACTACGCGTCCTGATACATTATTTGGGGCAACTTATATGGTCTTATCGCCTGAACATTCTTTAGTCCAAAAATTGGTGAAACCTGAAAATATACCTGCTGTAAATGCATATATAAATGCAGCTCAGAAAAAAAGTGATTTAGATAGGGGAGAGCTGAATAAAGATAAAACTGGCGTTCCGTTAGGCGTTATGGCAATAAATCCAGTCAATGGGAAAGAGATACCTATTTGGATAGCTGATTATGTGCTTATGAGTTATGGAACTGGTGCTATTATGGCTGTTCCTGGTCATGATCAACGTGATTATGAATTTTCAAAAAAATTCAACTTGCCAATACTCGAAGTTGTTTCGGGTGGAGATATTTCAGAAATGGCCTATGTTGATAATGAAGCTGGAGTCTTAGTCAACTCATCGAACGATTTTGGATTAAATTTGAGTGGCCAAAAAGTTTCAGAAGCTATACAATCAACAATAAAATGGCTTGTTGAGGGAAATAGGGGAGAAGCATCTGTCCAATATAAATTGAGAGACTGGCTATTTTCTAGACAAAGATATTGGGGAGAACCAATTCCAATCATCCATAAGCATGACGGAACCATACAAGAAATTCCTGAATCAGACTTACCGTTGACACTCCCAAATATGGAAAATTATGAACCCGCTGGGACTGGAGAATCGCCTTTAGCGAATGCGGATGATTGGGTCAATACAGGACTTGGCAGACGCGAAACCAATACTATGCCACAGTGGGCTGGATCTTGTTGGTATTTTTTACGATATGTTGACCCAAATAATGATGAAAGTGCATGGAGTAAAGAAGCTGAAGAATATTGGATGCCTGTTGATTTATATGTGGGTGGCACAGAGCATGCAGTTTTACATTTGCTATATGCACGCTTTTGGCATCATGTTTTACATGATCTGGGACTCGTTTCAACGCGCGAGCCTTTTCAAAAATTATATAATCAAGGCATGATTCAGGGCGAAGACGGACAAAAAATGAGTAAATCCAGAGGAAATGTCATTAACCCTGACGATGTTGTCATGGAATTTGGTGCTGACTCTTTCAGATTATACGAAATGTTTATGGGACCTTTAGATAAGGCAAAACCATGGAATACAAAAGGATTGCAAGGTTGTCATCGATTCATATTAAAAACATGGAAATTATACATAAAGCATAAAGACATTTCCAAAAATATAAAAAATAATGACACCAAAACTGAAACACTTTTTCATCAAACTATCAAAAAGATAACAGACGATTTAAACAAGCTTCAATTTAATACAGCCATTTCACAATTGATGATTCTAACAAACCATTTAGCTAAACAAAAGTCCGTTAGTCGGAAATTATTAGAAAATATGCTTATATTGCTAAATCCGTTTGCGCCACACATTACGGAAGAATTAAATCATCTTTATGGGAATTCAATTGTAATCACCAAACAAAAATGGCCAAAATGGGATTCAGAAAAAATAAAAGAAGAAACGATTGACATTCCAGTTCAAATAAACGGAAAACTCAAAGCAAATATATCTGTGAATATAGAGAATGATTCTAAAGAAGAAATCATTAACAAGGCAAAAAACAGCGAGAAAATATTAATTATATTAAAAGGGAAGCAGATTATTAAAGAAATTTATGTTCCAGGCCGCATCATCAATATTGTGATAAAATGATATTATACATAATATGTATTATGTGCATATTACAACTTTAGATTTTCTTTTTTAAATTTACCCATATTTGTTTTATCGCCTAGAATCATGATTGTTTGATTGTTAAGCAGTACAGTATCAGGCGCTGGATTTATAATCGATTGGCCGTTTTCATCTACAATGCCTACAATAATAAGATTATAGTCTTCTCTGAGTTTACTTTCCTTAATCATTGTATTGTGATACGCACTCAGTTTCGATAACGCAATTTCATCGACACTCAAATCTATATTTTGATGAGATGGAGAAACAATTGATACGGAATCTTCAATCAATGGCGATAACAACATTTCTGCAATACGGTGTCCACCAGCTGTGTACGGATTAACCACTTTATCCGCGCCAGCTCTTTTGAGTTTAGACGCATTCACTTCCTTGCTGCAGCGGCTTAATAAGAATACACTCGGATTCAAAGTCCGTATAGACATGGTTACAAATAAATTATCTTGATCTGTATCTAAAACAACCACAACCCCAACTGAATACTCGATACGGGCACTTTTGAGCGTTTCATCGCTGGTGGCATCACCCAATAAACATAATATGTTATTATTCTGCATGAGATCAACTTTTTGTTCATTTTTTTCAATGATAACAAAAGGGAGCTTCTTCTCTTTGAGTTCATTTGCAATGACGGCTCCCATCCTGCCATATCCACAAATAATAAAATGATTTTTTAATTTATTAATTTTATTTTCCATTTTTTTACTCCTATAATTTCCAAATTGAGACAAAATATCGCCAATATTCGATAATAATATTCCCACCCCGGTCACACCAAATATAATTAAAATAATAGCCCAAATTCGTCCCGCATCACTTAAGGGGTGAACTTCTGTGAATCCCACAGTTGATAAGGTAAGAAATGTCATATAAGCGCTATCAATAAGGGACCAGTCATTACCGCCTATAAAATAGAATCCACTCGTTCCGATGATTAAGAGACTGATAATGTAAACAATGATAAGGATCTTTCCTTTAAGCATAGGATTTCTATATGGATTAGTTGTTTAAGTGATTTTGAGTGAGGTCTAATTTAAGACCTGTTGACTTATATATAATAAAAAAGGCTGAATAAATTCAGCCTTTTTGTCAAATATCCATGTGTGATTATTATTTTTCCGCTTGCTTGGCTTTATCTTTTTGAATTATAGGTAAAGCTTCAATTTCTTTTAAACGACTCTCTAATGTTGAAAGTGTCTGTTCTAAATCCGACAATTTTCTTTTTGATCTTGATTTATGTCCGCGCAAATCGTCGCCTACATCTGCAATATCATTTTCAACATTTCTAAATCGTTTTTGCACATCACGATCTAATGCATTTAGAGCATAATTCACATCGTCAATTAAGCTCGCTAAAGAATCAGTCATAGCCTGAATTAAATCAGTATTGGACAAAATATCTTTCTGTGCCTGCTGAACATGTTTTCCACGACCAATAAATTGTAAGTTTAACTGCCTAAGATCTTCACGAAATTCATTCTGAGTTATAAATGTATGAGCCTGTTCTTCTTTTATAATACCATCCATTCGTCTATTTAATTCATTGGATTGATAATGGAAATATCCTCCAGCTATCAATAATACGATTAAAATCCCAAATACAACTTTGTCTTTAACGTTCATTATTACCTCAATTTACTTATTATCTAATGCTTCAAGCCGTTTTTCCCAATCACTTAATTCCCCTGTTTCCTCGGAGGTCGGCTCTAAAGAACCTCCATTAGAATTTGATATTTCTTTTTCAGGTAAATTTTCTGAACTCATTATAGAATGGAGCAATTCCACTCTTTTTTTAGAATTCCCTTTCAACTCCGTCATCAGAGTTTCTACTTCTTCGTCATAATCTGAAATAGTTTGACTTAATCGATTCATTAGTTCATCAATTAAAGCTTGTCCGTAAGATTCATTAACACCATCTAATAAATCTGTAAACCGTTCACTTAAGTAAGCTACGCGAGATTCTTTGTTTTCAAAATTTATATTCATCACAATTTTTAATTAAGTTCTAATTTTTCTCCATCAATTAAGGATTGGAATTTGTTGAAAAGATACCCAAATCGGCAATCAATATATTAAAAGATATTTCATGATTCAATTAATCGAAACCCAGCACGTTTCAATGAACGATAAAAGCTTGAGTATATCTTTCTTTGAATTTTATAGGGAAGCTTGTCCATTGATTGTTTGCGATTAAAAGCCCCACCTCCTATAGAAATTTCCGATCCTCTGGAATAAATTTCTTTCGATGAGATTAAATAAAGTTTAACACGATCTTCGACGTGAATTGAAAGTTGAATCTCATAAGTGGCAAAATTAATTTTAGTCTCAAGGGGTTCAGTTAAAATATATCCGGACTCTGGCGCAAAATGTTTAATAGGGATTCCTTCTCTATCTAAATATTTTTTCATATTTTGAGTGGCTTCAACTTGAGAACCGTCATAAGAAAAATAGCGAACCATTCTTGGCGATTCAGGACAAAAAGAAAACTGAACTGCAAGAATTAAAAAGAGCGAATAAAGGCGCATACCTTATTGAATAATCGTACCCATTCTTTCAAATCTGGGAAACCATGTATTAAAAATGTCTAAAGAAAAATAGATAAATACCGCCTCACCTAAAATATAATTTTCGCCAATAAATCCCCAATAACGAGAATCTAAGCTATCATCGCGATTATCACCCATCGCCCAATAATAATTCTGCGTAAGTGTATAATCATTCCATTCCGAAATAGGCTTTCCATCAATAATGAGATATTGGAAATGAGCATCTTTTATAGATCTTGACCAGGGTGTTAAAAGATTACCATTCGGAAAATATTGATTAAAAACGACCTTATCATCTTTTCGACGATAAAGTTCATTTGGATCTTGCAAAGTAAATGAATATACTTTTTCAGAGCTTTTTAGGGTTGCACTATGACCTTCCATAATCATAAGGGGTAATAGAAATCGCCAATCTGTATTCTCATTGATTTGAATGACATCGCCTTTCTTTGGAATAACTATCGGACCGAAATAATCTTTATTGCGATTATTTTCTGAATGTAAAAATATCTCAGTTTGACGATAACCTTCTGGAAGTATTGGCTGAACAAATTTACCATTTTCCGATAAGAGCACCTCTTCCCCATTAATAAATACTTTTTTTGCATCAACGAATAATGTATCACCAGGGCCAGCTACGCAACGTTTAACATATTTCACATATTTGTCCCGTGGATACTTAAAAATGAGCACATCTCCCTTTTTAGGCGTTTTAAAAGCGGGGAATTTAATATAAGGAATAAAGAAGCCTTTATCCGTGTAGGGAATGCCAATCCAATCTGGGGTTCGCATGCCATAAACGAATCGTGAACCAATGAGGAAATCTCCTGTCATGATGGTATTTTCCATACTCCCCGTTGGAACAATATAGGCTTCCAAGACTGTTACCTTGATTAGCAAAGCAACCGTGACAATAATGCCAATGGCTTTGACTTCGTTAATTATTTTTTGTTTATTAGACATAATATTGGGTGGGAATATAGGGAATCAATCTAATGTAATGGCGGGAAAATATTGAATATTTGGTCCGCCCTTTTGCAATTTTACTGTGACCGCATCTAACTGAACTTCACCTTTAATATCATTTTTCATTTGATAGTCTTGAATAGATGCGTAAAGACGAGATAATTTTTGATGCGTAAACTTTTCCAAGAGATGATTTTCTTTAACTTTTAAACCAGTTTTAACCTCAACAAAATGCAAACATCCCTTTTTGTTAGCAATGATATCAATTTCACCATATGGTGGACAATTTTCATTCATTTTTAATATTTCAAAGTCATTTTTCATAAGATATAGTGCTGCCATTTTTTCGCCAAGCCAGCCCACTTTTTTATTTTTTTCCAACCATTGAAATGTAGGCATATTTTTTTTAACAGGCGAAAAGGATTTTCGATGTATCGGACTTGCTTTATGTAAAGCCAATGCCTCTAAATGTTGTTTTGTTCCATAGGCTTTGTGTTTTTCAAAACCATATTCAGGGAAAATGATACCATAATTACACATCAATCTATCACGAGTGACTTTGGCGATTATGCTTGCAGCTTTTATTTCATCAACTAAATCATCTCCACCGATAATTCCTTCGTTAGGAACCACTTGACTGGGAAGGCCATATCCATCAATCAATGCTTTATCTGGTTTCGGTTTTAATTGCCCCAAAGCGATTTGCATTGCCTGGTAGGTTGCCTGTAATATATTAATTGAATCTATCGTAGTAACATCAACAATACCGATACCTATAGAGATTGCATTTTCTTCTATTATTTCAAAAAGAGACTCACGTTTTTTGGGGGATAATTTTTTAGAATCACGCAACCCTTCTATCGTATGATCTTTAGGTAAGATAACAGCAGATGCTACGACAGGTCCAGCTAATGGCCCACGACCTGCCTCATCTACGCCTGCAATTATTTCCATTGATGTTCCCAAATTTCTGTTCCATTTGTTTTAAACCAAACTGCACCTAAGTAATCTGTTCGTTTTATTTTAATATCCAACTTCCTGAAACGATCCATAACAATCGAAGAAGGATGTCTAAATTTATTCCCTTCTCCGACAGAAACAATCGCATAATCTGGATGAACTTCCTTTAAAAAATGTTCTGTGGAACTGGTGATACTCCCGTGATGTGCTACTTTTAGAATATCTGATTTTAAAAATGATTTAAATCCAGATAAAACATGATCCCCTTCTTCTTCTAAGTCTCCTGTGAACAGCACAGAATTCGCCCCAATTTTTAGGGTAAAAACGATACTGGCGTTATTTACATTATGCTGAGAGTGGACATAGATAGAATCAGGCGTGTAAAAATATGCACTCGAATTTTCTGTAAGTGGTTTGATGTTTCCTCTAATCGGAATTTCTCTAATGATATTTTTTTCATTAAATAATTTTAGCAAATATTGATAGGTCCCTGATTTATAATCAATGTAAGTATCCCATACGGTATCGACCCTAACTGCTTCAACCACAGCACTTACGCCACCAATATGATCTGAATGTGGATGACTCATGACAAGCCAATCAATTTTATCTATACCAAGATGATTTAAAACGGGAACCACAACTCGTTCGCCCATGTCTTCTCGCAAAGATCGAAATCCCGCATCAACGAGCATTGTTGTTCCATTGGGAAATCGAATCAGAGTCGCATCGCCCTGCCCCACGTCTAAAAATAGTATATCCGTGATATTTTTGTCTTTTAATACTGTGGGCCAAATTATGAGATTTATAGAAATTAATAGGGTGAAAATCGCCATTTTCCGTTGGGCGACGTTAATTAATAATATCAATGAGGTCGTTGTAAAAATATAAATAAAAATTTCTATCAAGCCAATCGAGCTTAATTGAAGTGTAGCGTAAGGAAAAGAAGCAAAAATATCTGCAATATTTTTAATAATCCATTGAAGCGCCCAAGCACTTTCGCCTAAATATTCCGGCAAAAATGGCATCCAAGAAAAGCCAATAATGGCAAAACCTAATGCCACCAATAATCCTATCAATGGGACAATAAATACATTCGCGATGGATGAAATTAATGGCGCTTGTCCAAACGTATATGCCGTGATGGGCAGTGTGCCAATTTGTGCGGCAATGGAAACAAAAAATAACCCAATCGTAAATTTTAGGATTGAATTATTTATTTTTGAAGGATTAATCCAGTCTGGTAAATGTGTTTCAAAATAGCCGTAAAAATAGATAATAGAAATCACGGCGAAAAAACTGAGCAAAAAACCCAAATCCAAAAAAGATAGTGGATTAAAAATCAATATCAAAATAGCGGAAGTGCCAATGATATTCCAATTACTTGATGTTCGATTCATCACAGGGGAAAGCAAAAATAAACTCGCCATCAGTGAAGCACGAATGACGCTCGGTTTCATTCCGGTAAGTAGGCAAAATAATATCAAACCTAAAATAATGAAAAATCGATCCCATCCCCATGGAATTCGTAGAATAGATGTGAGTAATGATAAAACCAATAAAACATAGCCCACATGTAAACCTGAGACAGCTAAAACATGAATAACGCCTGTTTTTACAAATGATTCTCGTAAACCCTCATCAACAAAAGATTTTTCACCTAAAATTAGGGCGGTTAACATCCCGCCTGTATCCGAATCAGTATATTTTGAAAATATATCTTTTACGCCTTGGCGAATAGAATTTAGAGAAGCAATGTAAGACAATCCTTCGGATGACTGAACAATTGGTTTTATTTTTTTGTCACAAAATACTTTCCCCAATATATGTTTTCGCGTGAAAAAGGATCGGAAATTAAAATCACCCGGATTACGTTTTCCTTGAAATTGTTTAAACTGTCCAAACCCTGATATTTTTGAACCGATATTGGGTGATTCGATTTTTTTTCCATATACGAAAAGATACGTGTTCTTTTCCGAGAATTGGGTTGAGTCTGTTTTAAATACGCTAAGTTTAATTTTTGCACGCCAACCGGTCGATGTTGGCTTTGTGTCATGGACGATTCCTGTAAAATCAACTTTTTCCTGATGAATCTCATTTGCATAAGCTTCTAATTCATTGAGCTTGTTTTTTTCTATTGAAGCCAAAATCCATCCTGAAAATAAACTCATGAATAATAAAATGGCTAAGGAATATCGATTCGTGATTGGTAAAAATAAACAAGAGCTCAAAAGTCCCAAGAAAATAATTGGGATTAATATTAATGGGAAAAATATGCCAAACAATGAACCTGAACTTATAAATATGGCTATAAATCCCATGGGAGCTTTTCTAAATAATTGGCTAAACATCATTAGCATAATGTAGGACAAATGAATTTGAAAACAAAATTGCCACTCTCGTTATCTTCTGCTAATATCCCCAATCTTTTTAAGCGAATATTAAAGGAATTAATATGGAACGAAATAAAGCTGGTATCATCGCATTTGCGGTAATTGCACTCATTATGCTAATTTTTGGGCTTCATTTTTACGAAGCAGTTTGGTCATTTCCCTCATTCTCCCCAGTGCCACTTCTGGTGATTGCTCTTGTTGGTACAGGCATATTTGCAACTATCAAATTGAGTTTTCCTCAAATTAGGTACTTTAAGCATGGCGTTAATGTTGTTCGTGGAATTTATGATGACCCAAATGATGAAGGTGACCTGAATCACTTCCAAGCGTTGACGACAGCTTTATCTGCAACCGTTGGTATTGGCAATATTGCGGGTGTAGCAACGGCTATTTATTATGGCGGGCCTGGCGCCTTATTTTGGATGTGGGTTACAGCATTTTTTGGTACAACATTGAAATTCGCAGAAAGTTCACTCGCTCTTAAATATAGAGAAATTCAAGAAGATGGCACTACAGCTGGTGGCCCCATGTACACCATCGAAAATGGCTTGGGGAAGCAATGGCGTTGGCTGGCTGTGTCTTTTGCTGCATTTGCTATTATTTGTTCATTTGCCACAGGGAACGCGATTCAATCCTTCACAGTTTCAGATCAAATATATTCTGAATTTTCATCTGTGGTCGGTGATGGACATTTTTTAACGCTCAAACATAATATATGGACAGGATTTGAAGTCTCTTATTTACAAGTAATAAATGGCCTAATCATGGCCGGAATCGTCGCAATGGTAATTATTGGAGGGATTAAGCGCATTGGTCATGTAACAGGGTTTTTGGCTCCATTTATGGCTATTATTTATGTATTAGCTGCCTCTCTGATCATTCTATCTAATTTTGATCAAATCGCTGAAAGTGTATCCTTGGTTTTCACCATGGCATTTAATCCGCCAGCAGCCGTGGCTGGAACAGGAGGTGGAATCTTGCTTACTATGCTTTGGGGAATAAAACGCGGTTTGTATTCGAATGAAGCTGGGCAAGGATCTGCCGCAATCGCTCACTCTACCGCAAAAACCAAATATCCCATTCGAGAGGGATCGGTTGCTATGCTTGGACCCTTTATTGATACCTTGGTCATTTGCACATTAACTGGATTGGTTATTATTACAACGGGTGCATGGAAGCACACAGAATTTTTTGTAAACATTACAGCTCAAACTGGCGCAGAAGTTAAATTGGCACTTGAAAATGGAATATTTCAAGGAAATGAATTAGAAGCTATGGAATTATTGAACAGTAGCTTGCTTACCTCCTTTGCCTTTAAAGAGGGCTTATCTTGGTTGTTTGCTTATGGAGATAAAATCGTAACATTTTCCGTGCTCTTGTTTGCAGTTTCTACGGCTATTTCCTGGTCATTTTATGGCAATCAATCTGTGGTGTATTTGTTTGGAAAAAGGGCGATCCCAACATATCAATGGGTTTTTGTCTTATTTGTTTTTATCGGCGGAATTGCAGAACTCGAAGCGATTTGGGCTTTTGGAGATGCGGCACTTGGATTTATGACCTTTCCCAATTTGCTTTCCATCATTTTGCTTTCAACAGCTTTACGTAAATATACAAAAGAATATTTTTCCAAAGAGCATGAGACCTATTTATCCTAAGCTAAAACTATAATAAGATATGGACAAATCGCCTGAGCATGATTTAGATCAGATTTTATCTGTTGGAATTGATGCGGTTTTACTGGCTGTGAATATCATTATGCCTGCCATGGACCAATCGATTCAGGAAGAATATAAAGGGAAAACAAATCCTGTCACAAAAATTGACCGGGACGCTGAAGCGCTCATCATTTCGGAGATTAAACGACATTTTCCTCATCACAGTATTTTAGCAGAGGAATCGGGTAAAGACACAAATGATTCTGATGTATTATGGGTGATTGATCCATTAGATGGCACCACCAATTTTGTCCATGGATACCCCGCTTTTTCCGTATCTATTGGCGTTTTAATCCAAGGTATCCCTACGATTGGAATTGTCGCTGAAATGCCCAATATCAAACTCTATACGGCGATAAAAGGACAAGGCGCATTTATGGAAGGCAAGCCAATCTCCGTGAGTAGAACCAAGAGATTAATCGATTCACTGCTCGTCACAGGCTTTGGCTATGAACATGGCGAATCCTGGCATAAAAATATGGCCTTATTCAAAAGTTTCACCGACAAAACCCAAGGCGTAAGACGTTTAGGCGCAGCTTCCGTTGATATTTGCCATCTAGCTTCAGGGAAAGTGGACGGCTATTGGGAATATGATTTGAGTCCTTGGGATTCAGCAGCAGGAATTGTAATTGCAGAAGAAGCAGGTGCAAGCATTACTCGTATCGATGGGAAACCCTATTCTATCTACGACAAACAGATTTTGATTTCAAATGGCAAACTCCACAATGAAATGCTAAATCTTATTTCGGAGTCGCTTTAATTTGGTCTAACAATTGTTTTTCTGACCACTGACTTTTAAGCGATATAATTTTATGACTGAAAGCAGTCAATTGATAGATTTCGATGACGGAAAATGTATAGTGTAAACTCTCCCCTTTTTTATTCCCCATCCAATTGTAAGCGATTAGCACTTGATTTTTGTCCGAAAAAAAATCTTGAATGATAATTTCATAATCTTCCCACATATCAGAAAAGTTTTGAACATCTTTACTAAATGTATCAAAATTTTGTGTAGGCGCGATACGCTTTAATGTCCCAGAGTATTCTATTAATTTATTTTGTTCACCACTTTGTATAAGAAGTTGAATCTTTTTTCCGACAGGACCTTGAAACGGATTTTGTTCAAAATCCGAATTTAATAGTGATTTACCATTTATTTCGAGAATTATATCATTCTTTCTTATGGAAGAATCGATGGATACATTTTTGTTTATATCAATAATAAATAGAGAGTCATTTCGCCACGAAGTTGTCAACCCTAAACCTACATATGGCGCGTTATGGAAAATAAAATTGTCAGCGCATATACGACCCAATTCTTCTATATCTCCATCATATCGTGCTTCCAGAAAAGAAATGATACTGGTCTCTTTCCGATTTTGCCCCAAGATGATTGAGATCATAAAACAAGAAAGAATTAGGAAATAGATTGGTTTTTTAACGGAGATAATCATTATCAAAATTAAAGAATTTTCTGTGAAGACAAATAAGTCATTTTATGATAATTCTAAATCTTGTAAAAATGAAATTACGCCTTTCGTATCTGAGCGATAAATACATCGTTCCATTTTTGTTTTGAACTGATAATCATATTGCGCGTCATAATAATTTTGAAGCAATAACTTAATCCAATCTTCATGTGATTCATTTTTTGAGTTTGAAAAAGCCTTATTTAGTTTATCCTGAATATCCATATACAAGACTAATCCAAGTCGTTTTTGTATTTTGAATAATGAGGATTGTAATGATGCCAATAAATCTATTTTTGATAATCCTTCATCCAAAGGCATTTCAATATAATCTTTGATTATATTTTGAATGCGCTCTTCGATAGATATTTCTACCATCACCCACTCTGATATTCTCATTCGTTCATACCAAACATTCGGGATTGCAAGTCGACCAATAGTTCGCGATTCATCTTCGAGTAACAGAGTTTTATTTTCATGAGAAAGATAGTTCATGGTCAATGCATTTTCAAATGCAATGGGTTTGGGTTGTGCCGAGAGTGTGCCACCAAATGCTGATCCGCGATGATTTGCGCGGGCTTCTAAATCTATGCTAGAATCGAGCTGGCTTAGAATGTCAGTTTTTCCTGTTCCTGTTCTGCCCCCCAAGATAATCCAACGTTTATTATCATTTTTCCCAAAATCTAAAATGTCCAAGGCTGTTTGCCGTAGTGATTGAAATCCACCTTTTACTCTAGGCACATTTATTCCAATATCCTTGATCCAAGATTGGGCAATTTCAGAACGGAGTCCTCCACGTGCGCAGTATATTTGTGTCATTGGATTTGCTTGGATAAAATCTTTCCATAGCATAATACGTTTGTTTTTGCAATCACCTGAGACTAAATGATGCCCAAGGGCAATCGCTTGCTCTTTGCTCTGATTCTTGTAAGTTTTCCCTACTTTTTCCCGTTCATCGTCATTTAAAATGGGTAAGTTGATACTTTGGGGAAACGCACCTTTTTCGAACTCCTTTGGAGATCTAAGGTCAATCAATGATGTCATAGATTTTAGTAAATTATAATGAGGTATATTCGTGTCCATGCGTAAAGAGAACTTATAGATTTATCCTCAGTGAAAATAGTTGTGAATTAAGGAACTTTTAATTTAAATAAATTAAAAGGAAGCGAAATGAAAAATAAACGAATACGGCAGATTTATGACAGAAAATTTAAAGTATCAGCTTTGAAGTTGATGTTCCATTAATGTCTGTTTGGATTGAGTTTTTAGAAGGAACAGGGTAGAATATTTTTTAAAAGAAGAAAGTAATTCCTGTTATCACTTTTGTATTTAATTCACTAATATTTCCATCAAGTGCTACCTCTTTTCTATTCCACTCATCATCAGAATATGTAACAAAATTCGTATTGTTTTGGCTTGTATTTCCACTTTCAAATTGAGAATGGTATTCAATATGAAAGTGTATGCTTTTCTTAAAATAATATTCGATACCGCAAAGAACAGATAATCCATAATAGAATTTTGATAATTCAGTTATTGATTCTACCTCGTATTCGTCTATCCGTATTCTTTTAGATGAAGATCTACTTTTGCCAAAGCCAACAATAGGGCCACTGCCTACTTTAAATCCAATTTTGTCTTTGGGAATAAAATATTTTATTAATTGGATAGACCACAAATAATTATGATCATTGTTACTATTTTCTAATTCATATTCTGATGTATATAATGTATCATTCCAACCAAAATATTGTCCATCTGTATCCGTTCCTGAATTTGATTCGTTGCTAAAACTGTAACTCAACCCGGTCCTGATAGAAAAATTGGGATTAACAAAATAGTTATAGGTAATCCCGGTTCCGATATGACCATCAAATCCAAATAAGCCTAAAAATTGAAACTCTAATGCGTTAGAACTATTTTGCTGAATAACCGGTTTAGGGACTTCCTGCCCCAGGAAAATAGATAATATTAAACCTGAACATCTTGAGATAAATCAAAATCACTCCCATTTGGAGAAGATCCATCTAATTCAGTGCAACCGAGAGCAACCGCACCGTCACACATAATAGGTATAGCAAATAATTTTTGTGTTAAATTCTGCACATGAATGGACTCATTGATAATAAATCTATTATTGGCATATTTTCGGAACTCGAAGGAATTCCTTATACATTAACTCCACTTACAGGTGGCATTACAAATACTATTTTTCGGATTAAATCTGACTTGGGAGATTGGGCTGTTCGCTTTTATGGTGAAAATACAGAATTATTTATCGATCGAAACGCCGAAGCAAAAACAATAAAACTCATGGCAGAAATAGGGATTTCGCCAAAATTAATTCACTTCTTCCCAGAGAAGCGAATTACATCCGTTGAATTCATTGATTTTGCAAAAACGCTTAATAATGATGATTTCTTGAATGAATCCTACCACAAGCCTATCATGGATACAATCCACAATATTCATTCAAGTGATGTAAAATTAAGTCGTATTTTTAATCCAATCATTGAAATTGAAAAAATGCTAAAAATACTTGAGAGTCTTGGTGTGGATTTAAGCGAATTTGACATAGATCATTCAATCCCTCAATTACATGAGTTAGACCAACGATTAAATATTCCAGACAATCAATATGTCCCATGCCACATTGATTTATTAGCTGAAAATTTCCTATCCGTAAAGCATCCAGACTTCCCGACAGGATTAGCTGTCATTGACTGGGAATATGCAGGGATGGCTCCAGCGGCTTATGATATTGCTGACATGCTTCAGGAAGCACTCATGCCCAATCAATTAGAAAAAAAGCTCATCCATCTCTATTGTAAGGGGAATAATGAAAATGAATTTTGGAGAAAAGTTCAATTATTTAAACCTTTCCCTGATTTTTATTGGTTTCTTTGGTCTTTAATACAAAAGGAAATTTTAAAGATTGATTTTGATTTTTATACGTATGGAAAAGGTAAATATAAAAATGCAGTTCAAAATATGAATACTACTTTGGACTCAAATTGAAATTCACATCTGTCTATAATAAATGTTTTAGAGTGGGTAATTACCCTGCCTTTTATGGCGGGAGTTTACTCTAACAAAAATTCCGGGCTTTAGCCCAAGCGACCATTACTTTTTATTCCAATGTTTAGACTCGCACCACTAACAACTGTCATCATCGCCGAATTTGAAGGTGTGGATGAATCATACATTCTTCGGATTATTAAAATGGTTTATCTCTCACCGAAAATACAGGAAACTATTCTGCTTTTCCCCCATTCTACAAAATATCAGTCTCTGCCAAGGCTTTGCTGAAACTGGTGGAGATTGTGGGGTTTGGGAAGCAGGAAAGGGTGTTTGATGCGATTTGAAATTAAAATTAAAAAGGGACAGTAAAACTGTCCCTTTTTAAGATTGAATGTTCTTAGGTTTATTTCAACAAAATCATCTTTTTAACTGAATGAAAATCTCCAGCAGAGATTCTGTATAAATACATCCCTGCACTTAC
>Ga0209667_1000036_pt1 | contig 123898 bp, 111 predicted proteins | sample SaaInlV_165m_DNA_2_FD_184682 | JGI IMG/M metagenome (GOLD analysis project Ga0209667, IMG submission 184682) | Marine microbial communities from expanding oxygen minimum zones in the Saanich Inlet - Saanich Inlet SI037_S3LV_125m_DNA (SPAdes)... | ecosystem: Environmental > Aquatic > Marine >... | reverse complement strand
CTCCAAAGCTAACCCTTCGGCACTTGGGTAAGACTGTAAAACAAAAAACTCTGGAACAGCAACAAAACCAATCAAAAAGATTAGAGGTACTGTTGCAACCATAGACATCATTTTTTTATATGGCATATAAACTCCTTAATAATTGTTGAGACTATCCATTCAAACACTTTTGATGCGTATATGACTATTACTCTATAATCCAAATCTACACAACATTCCACAAACAAAAAACTTGAACTTTCTTTTGAATTACTTTATGGGGAATGCGGATACAGCAATGGGTCTCAAATGCCATACGCCTATGGGTGTGTCCACCATATCTGTGTCCACTTTTTGGGTATGTATGAATAAATATGATTAAAGATGAAACAAAAAAGCCCCACGATTAAGTGAGGCTTTTCAGACGAGACACTTGGTATTATTCTCGAGTGCGCCCGAGAGGATTCGAACCTCCGACCTCATGCTCCGGAGGCATGCGCTCTATCCAGCTGAGCTACGGGCGCAATAAAAATTGATTAAAATCTGAACCTGTAGCGAAGCTGCCTGTCCCGATTTATCGGGAAGCTACGGGCGCAATATGGATGAAAATTTACAAAGGCTAAATTCTTTGTGATACTGAAATCTCTGCAGCTTCAATGGTATTTTCAACAAGCATTGCAATCGTCATAGGTCCTACTCCCCCCGGAACGGGCGTTACAGCAGAAACTTTATCTTGAATTGATTCCCAATCTGCATCACCCACAAGTTTATATCCTTTTTCCGTATCTTCATCAATGCGGTTAATGCCAACATCAATTACAACTGTTCCATCTTTAATCATTTCACCAGTAAGAAAATTTGGAACGCCCAAGGCGACTATGACAACATCAGCCAATTTTGTAAAATCAGAAATGTTGGGAGTTCCGGAATGACAAATTGTCGTTGTGCCATTAGCTCCCTTCTGCTTCAAACTTGTTAATATAGAAATGGGTCGTCCAACAATATTGCTTCTGCCCACCACAACCACATGCTTTCCTTTTAAATCAATAGAATAATGGGTTAAAAATCTCATAATCCCTTTGGGTGTACAGGGAATAAATCTTGGATTCCCAATAGAAAGAAGACCTGCATTTTCAGGATGGAATCCATCCACATCCTTTATAGGATCAATGGCTTCAATAATTTTTTGTGAATTGATATGGTTTGGTAAAGGAAGCTGTACGAGAATTCCATGAAATTTATTATTTTGATTTAATTCATGAATCAGAGTTAATAAATCACGTTCAGATGTTTCTGAATTAAGGGGGAACGACTCCGTCAATAAATTTAATTGCTTAAACTTCTTTGCCTTTGTGCGGACATAAATTTGGGAAGCAGGATCTTCGCCAACGAGAATAACTGCAAGCCCTGGAATTATATCATTTTCCTTAAGGAATGAAATTCGTTTTTTTAGATTATCATAGACGTAAAGGCTAACATCCTTACCGGAAAGGATCAATGGATTAGACATAGATAAAAAGATTTATAGTTAATCTTGTTTTTTCGCTAGGGAGAATGGAAAGGAACATAGAAAATAAAAAAATGGACATAGAAATTTTCATAGAAAATTTATTTAGCCGGATTAATTTTTATTTGTTTTTTCTTCGTGAACTTAGTGGCTAATGAATGAGCTTAAACAGATTCGTCGATAAGTTCGATAAGTGAAGAAATTTTTTGTTCGACTTCGGTATCTTCAGAATCGCCAGATTGACGCGCATTAAATAATTCGTCTGTAATATTCATAGCGGCTAAAATCGCAATGCGAGTAGAAGATTGTGTTGTTGAAAAGCCCGATTGAACTTCTCGCATTTTACCGTCTAAATATTCCCCAATTCTTTTAATGTATTCTGGATCCGCAGGTGCTTTGACAGAGTATTCTTGTCCAAAAATGGATATAGAAACTTGGTTACTTTCTTCGTTCATATTAATTCTGCTCCAATTGATCAACCAAATTAATTAGGTTTCTGACCTTTTCTTCAATTAAGGATAATTTTTGGGATTCCTGAACTGATTTTTCAGAATCAATATTTTTTTCCCGCTCACGTTCAAGGGATGAAACCAATTCTCGAATTTTTAGTTCAAGTTCGTTAAGTAAGGATATATCTTTCATGACCTTAATTTAGCAAGAAAGTCCTTCTCGGCAATACGGATAATGTCGTTTATTACAGGAGTTACATCTTTATCTTCAAGTGTTTTAGTAGTATGCTGAAATTCGATAGAAAAAGTAACGCTTTTTAGGCCTTCTCCTAATGCATCTTCATCAATAAATATATTTATGGGTTTTGCATCAATAATAATATTTTTCCCTTTTTTCAATATCATTGCTTCTACCGGACCAGTATTTTGAGTTTTTGGCATGACAAGATTTAAATCACGTTGAATTTTTGGAAAAAGAGAAACTGTTTTAAATTGTTTTTTCCCATTCATCATTTTTAATAAAGGACCAAGATTTAGTTCAAAACCAAATACATTCTCTATGTCTAAATCCATTTGATTGATCCAATCTTGGGATAATCTACCCATAGCTCCCACAGATTGTCGATTTATTAGTATGGTTTGTCCATAGTCAAATCCAGGATGAGATTCTCGTTTTAATTCAAATCGCATACGATATTTGTCTTTAAAAAGACCGGATAAATGGCCTTTTAATGTGAATAGATCTTCATTCAAAGAATCGCTATGTACAGAACCAGCTCTTGCTTCGCCCAAAATTATTCCGGCTAAATTACGATATTCAATTATACCTTCAAATCCATCACCTTTTTGAGCGTGGACATTTGCTAATTCAAATAATCGTAAACTTGATGTACCATTTTTTAAATTAAAATCAGCCGCTTTCATGAGTCCAGGTAATAATGATGTTCTTAAAAAAGCCATTTCTTGGCTCAAAGGATTCATCATTTTAATAGGTGTATTTCCAGAAAGATTTGAAAGGTGTTCATTTTGCAAAGAATTGGAGTAAATCTGATTAAACCCGAATCCTGATAGAGTTGTCCGAATTGGGTCTATCTTTTTTTCAGGATCCGGTTCATCATATCTATAGGGTCCGTAAATATTTTCATCAGCAGGTATTGAATCATAACCAATCATTCTAGCGATTTCTTCAATCACATCAATTTCCCGTTCAATATCAGGACGAAAAGAAGGCGGAACACATGTCCAGTCTATTTTTGTATAAGTAGATATAAATCCAATTGCAGCAAGAATTCGATCAACTTCTTTGCATTCAACATGATGCCCTAATACCAAATCCAGTTCCGAACGTCTTAAATTAATTTCACTTTGCGTTTTTTTGTTAGGGTAAATATCAATCATTTCTGATGACAATTCTCCATCGGCTAATTCCATTAATAATGAAATAACTCTCCAAAATCCTGTAACGTTCCCTTCCGGGTCTGCACCACGTTCGAATCTTTTGGATGCATCAGTACTCATTTGCAGTGATTTCGCACTTTTTCGTGTAGTAACAGGATCAAAGTATGCACTCTCTACTAATACAGTTGTGGTATTGGCAGAGACGGCTGTTTCAAGTCCACCCATAACACCTGCCAATGCTATCGGCGTTTTTCCGTCTGTAATTAATAAATGAGTGTCTGTTAAAGTGTGCTTTGCTTCATCTAAAGTTGTTAGCGATTCACCTGTGGTCGCTCGACGAATAAGAATCTCTTTTTGATTCAATTTATCATAGTCGAAAATATGAGTCGGATGTCCCATTTCTAATAAAACATAATTTGAAATATCAACCAAATTGTTGATGCTTCTTTGTCCGGCTGCTTTAAGTCTTTCAACCATCCAATCAGGACTGGGTCCAACTTTTACATTTTTAACAATTCCACCAATATATCTTGGACAATCATTTGAATTATCAATGGAAATTTTTATAGTATCTTGCCCTTGTGAATGTGTTATTTCACTTTTGATGGGTCTGAATTCTCGATTTGTCACAGCGGCAATATCTCTTGCAACTCCTTGGTGAGAAAAAGCGTCCGGGCGGTTCGGTGTGATATCTAACTCTATTGAGAGAAATTTATGTCCGTAAGCAGTCGTAAAATCGTCACCCGGATTTAAATTCGAAGGTAAAACCATAATACCTTCATGTTCATCTGTAATTCGTAACTCACGCTCAGAACAGATCATACCAGATGATTCAATACCGCGAATAGTGGCTTTTTTTATTTTGAAATTTCCGGGTAAAATGGAACCAATTCTTGCAAAAGCAATATTTTGTCCAGCTCCAACATTCGGCGCACCACACACAACTTGGTGAATCGCTTTTCCATCATTTACAGTACAAAGTTTTAGTTTATCCGCATCGGGATGCTTTTCAGCCGTTTCCACGTACCCAATAACTATTCCATCTATTTTATTGGGAATACCAATAACTTCAGCTTCCAATCCTGTTTTGGAAAGAAGTTCAGCTAAATCTTCGGGCGATTCATTTATATCAACAAATTGTTTGAGCCAATCGATTGAGATTATCATGAAAATTGTTCCAAGAAACGCGTATCTCCATTATAAAATAATCGAATATCATTAATTTTGTATTTTAGCATAGCGATTCGTTCTACACCCATTCCGAACGCATATCCGTGCCATTTTTTAGAATCATATCCAACATTTTCTAAGACAGCAGGATCTACCATTCCGCAGCCTAAAATCTCCATCCATTGTTGTCGTTCATCGTCCCACATATCTACTTCTGCACTGGGTTCCGTAAACGGGAAATAAGAGGGTCGAAATCTCATTTTTTTATTAGGACCAAACATTTGTTTTACAAAAAATTCAAGACACCCTTTTAATTCGGCAAATGAAACTCTTTCGTTTATATAAATGCCTTCCACTTGGTGAAATAAGCAATACGATTTATAACCAATCGCTTCATTTCGATATACGCGACCTGGAACAATATAACGAATCGGTGGGTCTTCATTTTCCATAAGATGAATCTGCACATTGGATGTATGTGTTCTCAAAACAGTTGTTGGATCGACAAAAAATGTATCTTGCATATCGCGAGCCGGGTGATGTTCAGGAATATTAAGTGCAGAAAAATTATGATAATCATCATCCACTTCTGGGCCATAAGCCACATGAAAGCCGATGGATTTAAAAATATCCTTTATTTCGGATAAAGTCTGTTCTAGAATATGAATCGAGCCTATTCTTGGCGTTTTTCCAGGCAGACTTAAATCAATGGAATCATCTTCTGCTGATTGTTGTGATGTAGAAAATATATTTTCTTTTTCATCAAATTTTACTGTTAGATCTTGTTTAAGAAGATTAAGCTCTTTTCCTAGAGCGGGTCTTTCTTCTGCAGTCGCTTTCCCCATTAAGGCAAATAATGACGCAACAAGCCCTTTCCGTCCTAAATATTTAGACCGGAGATGTTCAATGTCTTGGGGGTTTTCTGGGAAGGATTCGATGTCGGTCAGGAATTGCTTCCTGACCGACTCGAGTTGTTCCATCATCGACATTTCAGTTAACTAACTGAAGTGGTCAATGCGGTAAAGGCTTGCGGATCATGCACCGCCATATCGGCCATAATTTTCCGATCCAAGTCAATACCTTTGGTCTTCAGACCATTTATAAAAGCAGAGTATGTTGTCCCATTGAGCCTACATGCTGCATTAATACGTGTAATCCAAAGTCTGCGAAACATACGTTTGCGCTGACGTCTATCGCGATAAGCGTATAGACCTGCTCTGGTTACTGCATCTTTGGCAGATTTGTAATTGCGGCTCCGGGCACCATAGTAGCCTTTGGCCTGCTTGACGATTTTCCGATGACGACGATGTCGTGGTACGGAACTATTTGCTCTTGGCATTTTTTATCGCCTCCAGTTTTAGACGCCCAACATTGCTTTCACGAGTTTAGCATCACCTGGAGCAAGAAACGTTGATTGTCTCATGTTCCGTTTTACTTTATTCGATCTGCGTATGAGCATATGTCTATGGTTTGCTTTGTTTCGTTTAATTCGGCCGGAACCTGTCAGCTTGAACCGTTTTGCGGCTCCGCGCCTTGTTTTCATTTTAGGCATCCAGCACTCCTATTTTGCGTTAAGGATCATTGACATGCGTCGGCCTTCTAAAGGAATATCCTTTTCAACCTCTGCCACATCTGCCAATTCTTCGAGAACTCTTTCCATTAAAACTTTTCCAAGATCTATTCGGGCTAACTCACGCCCACGAAACATCAGTGTAATTTTCAATTTTGCGCCAGCTTCTAAAAATTTTCGCCCACGATTTAATTTAGTCATCAGATCATGATCGTCAATTCGAGGTCTTAACCGAATCTCCTTGAGCTTTACAACATGCTGTTTCTTTTTGCTTTGTTGTTGTTTCTTTTTTTCTTCGTATTTGAGTTTACCATAATCGACGATTTTGCAAACCGGTGGTTTTGCGTCAGGCGCAACTTCCATCAGGTCCAATCCAATGTCTTCGGCTCTAGTTATTGCAGCTTCCGTGGGAACAACACCTAATTGTTCTCCCGTTTCTGAAATCAATCTTACTTCTTTTGCAGTAATATCACTATTCAGTCGCTGCTTCTGTTTCTTGGCTATGAGAGAGTCTCCTTTGTTTAATTTCATCAAAAAGCTGGTTTTTTAAAATAGATAAAGCAATGACGCCTTGATCTCCTTCAAACCTTCGTCGGACAGAAACGGTCTTTTCAGTCGCTTCTCTTTCACCGATAACCAGCATAACATTAATCTTTTCTAATTCTGCTTGGCGAATTTTTAAGCCAATTTTATCTGACCTATCACTCAATTTCACTCGCAATCCAGCATCTCTTAATTCTTGAGTTACTTCATTTGCGTAATCAATTACTTTATCAGATATGGGTAGAACCGCAATCTGAATCGGTGCAAGCCAGAGCGGGAAATTACCGCCAAAATGTTCAATCAGGAATCCAATAAATCGCTCATGTGTTCCTAAAGGTGCGCGATGAATACATAGCGGTGTTTGGTCATTCCCATTCTCATCTGTATAAGTCAAATTAAATTTTTCTGGAATAGCAAAATCTACTTGGTTTGTTGCCAAAGTAAATTCTTTTCCAATAGCGCTCCAGACCTGAACATCAATTTTTGGGCCATAGAAAGCAGCTTCACCCTGAACTTCAACAAAATCCAACTCACCTTCTTGGAGAGCTTCCCGCACCCATTGTTCAGTCTCGAGCCATAATTTTGGTTCATTTACATATTTTTTTCCTAAACCTTCTTTATCATGAAGACTTAATCTCATGGAGTATTTTTCAATACCAAAAATTTCAAAATAAGAAAGATACATATTACAAACAGCTAAAAATTCTTTTTTGAATTGTTCTTTTGTACAATAAATATGAGCATCATTCATTTGAAGACTTCTAACACGCATCAATCCAAATAATTGACCTGATTTTTCATAACGATAACACGTCCCATACTCAGAAAATCTAACAGGCAAATCTCGATAGCTTTTTGGTATGGCCGCATAAATTTTATGATGATGTGGACAATTCATGGGTTTTACATAATAATCAGTTCCATCGATATCCATGGCGGGATACATAGAATCTTTATAATGCTCTAAATGACCAGATTTTTCATAAAGGGCGCCCTTTGTCAGGTGAGGTGTGCGTACTTGACTATAGCCAGATTTTCTTTCACTCTCTTTTGCAAGTTGTTCCAATGCTTCGATCATTGCTGTACCATTAGGAAGCCACAATGGAAGTCCCGGACCGACTTCTTCATCAAACGCAAAAATTTGTAGTTCTTTTCCCAATTTTCGATGGTCTCGTTTTTTAGCTTCTTCCAGATTATGCAAATGCGTTTTTAATGCATCTTTACTGGCGAATACAGTACCATAGATACGTTGAAGCATCTTATTTTTTTCATCGCCACGCCAATAGGCACCTGAAGTTGACAACAATTTAAAATATTTTATTTTTGAAGTATTAGATACATGTGGCCCACGACATAAATCTGTAAAATTCGATTGAGTATAAGCAGAAATAACTTCTTGCGGATCTAATTGGCTAACGATTTCGACTTTATATGATTCTCCCATATTATCAAAAAGGTCAATTGCATCTTTTGATGAGATTTCTTTTCGAACAATATTTTGCCCTAATTTAGCCAACTCTTTCATTTTCTGTTCAATCTTAGCAAGAACTTCATCAGAGAATGGGACATCAACATCAAAATCGTAAAAGAAGCCATTCTCAATCGTTGGACCTATTGTAACCTTAGCGGATGGAAATAATTCCTTTACAGCCTGTGCCATTAAATGTGCTGTCGAATGGAGAAGTGTATCGTGTCCTTCTGGTGTATCACCCGTGAATAATTGTAATGAACAATCTTTATCTAGTGGTGAATTTAAATCAATAAGGTTTCCATCAATTTTCGCCACGACAACTGCATGTGCTAACCTAGAGCCAATACTATCAGCAACTTGTTGCGAGGTTGTGCTGATCGGCATCGTTTTTACGGAATTATCCGGTAATGTTATATTGATTTCTGACATAATTAATTTTTGTGATTTTTTATGAGTTCACTCACTCTTTTTACTTAATTCACAAGATTGATAATTTTTTACAAAATTAAAAAACAGTTATTATTAAGCTATTCCATAATCCCGAACTGTCGGGAAAGCGTCGAAATTGTAATGTGGGCGATGACGGAGTCGAACCGCCGACCTCTACGATGTCAACGTAGCGCTCTAACCATCTGAGCTAATCGCCCTGTAAAAAAGCCGCGAAATTTACAGTGAGAATTGGCCGATTATAAAAAGATATTTGGTGGATCATTAAGGCTTATTTGTCTGAAATACCCGGATTATCATTTATTAATTGAGGTGAAAAAACTTCACCATAAACCACAGGGTCATTCAAAATGCTAATGGCTTTTTGGATATACTTATCATCTATGGATGATTGTTTAACCCGACCCTCATTTCCATGGAAATGATCTGCAAACTCTACCATCAACCAATTATGTAATTTGTTTTCTTCTAACTCAAACTGACTTATCGCTTTTTGTTCAAAATAACTGTCAAGAATATCGATAGCACCTTGAATTTCAATATCGGTAGAATCCATTTCCCATAACATTTCTTTCATATCTAAATAATTAGATTCACCCTTCATAAAAATATCTAATTCAGAATCATATAAATAATTCTCAAATTGAGCCATAAGTGTTGTATCATTTTCCGCATCATCGAACGTATTATAATCAATTTTATGTTTTTGGACAAAACTGAAAAAAAGACCCTGTCGCCAACTGGCAGATAAAATCGGCAATGTTCTAGAAATATCAACTTCATAATCTGGTGTTATTCCACCTGCGCCTGATACTTTTCGTCCGCCTTTTGTATAAAAAATACTATCTTGAACAGTTGTATCGGCCAGTATTTCATCAGGTAAATATCCAGGTTTTTGAATTAATCGCCCGCTGGGGATAAAATATTTAGCTGTTGTAATTTTTAGGGAACGGTCTTTATCAATATTAAAAACGGTTTGGACAAGACCTTTCCCAAAAGTTGTTCGACCTACCACAACACCACGATCTAAATCTTGAATTGCTCCAGCTACAATTTCACTTGCTGATGCACTGCCTTGATTTACTAAAACGGTTACATTAACATCTTTAGGAACCAATGGATCTGACTTACTTTTATACTTTCGTTTAGATTTTTGTGTCTTCCCATTTGTCCAAACGAGCATTTCTCCTTTTTCGATAAATAAATCAAGAATATTGACTGCTGCATTCAGTAATCCTCCAGGATTATCTCTTAAATCGAGAATCAATCCTGTCATATTTTGATTCAGCAAATCTTGTAGAGCTTTTTTCATTTCTCTATCGGAATTCCTAGAAAAACGCGTGAGTCTTATATATCCAGTTTGATCATCCAACATTCCGGAAAATGAAATATCTTTAACTTTAATATCTTCTCTTGTTAATTCAAATTCAATAAAATCTGTTTCTCCAAATCTCTCAATAGTTAAAATCACCTGTGACCCTTTAACACCTCGAATTAATTTTGCAGCATCATCCATAGAAAGTCCAACTGCTGCAGTACTATCGATTTTTATAATTTTATCTCCGCTAACAATTCCGGCTCGTTTAGCAGGCGTATTTTCAATTGGAGCAATAACCGTTAAAACTTTTTCCCTTTTACCAATTTGAATGCCGATACCACCATATTGCCCTTTTGTTAGCATTTCAATCCCACTTCTTTCTTCGTTCTCGAGATAAACAGTATAGGGATCCAAATCATAAAGCATATTATTAATGCTCATTTTTGTAAAAACATCTAAATTGATATCGTCCACATAATTCGTAATTAAATGACGATAAACATCATTCATGAGAGATTGATTTTCCCGTACTTGCTTATAAATATCTTTTGTACCGGCATTTAAAAATGTAAGAACTGTTATTATAAAAATAGTTGTTTTAAAAATTTGTTTATTTTTCATCATTTTTTCCAGTTTTGAATTTCTATCCAAATTAATTGGTGAATTTTATCGGGAGACAAAGTCCCATCTATAACTATATATCGCTTAGAAAACATATGTGCCAACTTAATATATTGTTCCCGAACTTTTTTTTGAAAATCAAAACCTTCCCCTTCAATACGATCTGGTTTTCCTGAATGACGACGACTTCCTTCTTCAGCAGTCACATCAATAAAAAATGTTATGTCAGGATCTAATCCATAGGTAGCAAATTCATTTAAGTTTAAAAGATAATCGATATCTAAACCTCTTCCACCACCTTGATAGGCAATAGTTGAATCTTTGAAGCGATCAGCTACAACTATTATTCCGTCTTCAAGTTGATTCAAAATACAATCTTTTGTTAGTTGAGCTCGGCTTGCCGTCATGAGAAGCGCTTCGGTTCTATCCGCCATTACATCATCACGGTTTTTTAAAAGAACCTCACGTATTTCTTCACATATTTTAGTTCCACCAGGTTCACGAACAAGCCTCGCTTTATCACCTGATTTTAAGAATTTTTCCATGAGCATATTGACTTGCGTGGATTTTCCGCAGCCGTCAATCCCTTCAAATGAAATAAAGAGAGATTTATTCAAAATAGACATTTGGATCATCTTTACCCACAAGAATGACACATTCTCCTTTTGGAGTCTTGTTGGTATAATATGTTAATAAATCGGATAATTTTCCTCGTTTAATTTCTTCATAGAGTTTTGTGAGTTCACGAGCAACAACTGCGGGACGATCACCTAAGCCTTCTAATAATTGTCTTAAAGTGCGTAGAAGTCTTTTTGGCGATTCATAATAAATCAATGTGGCTTGTTCATTCTCAACTCGTGCAATTCTGCCTTTCCGTCCTTTTTTAGGTGGAAGGAATCCTTCAAATAAAAAACGATCCGTGGGTAGTCCTGAAGATACCAAAGCAGCCAAGGATGCAGATGCACCAGGAATGGATTCAATAATTATATTATGAAGCAATGCTTCACGAATTAATTTGTATGCTGGATCAGAAATACCCGGCGTTCCAGCATCCGTAATTACAGCAATATCTTTACCACTATTTAAATGATCAATTATTTTAGGAATACGCGTAAATCGATTATGCTCATAATAGCTAATCATGGGTGTTGAAATGTTATAATGATCCAATAATTTTCGCGAATGTCTTGTGTCTTCCGCAGCAATCATAGGAACCGCTTTTAATGTTTCAACCGCGCGATAAGTCATATCACCTAAATTTCCGATAGGTGTAGAAACAATATAAACTTTTCCCGCAATTTCCGTCATACTTAGATCCGATTTAAGGCCTTACGCATCATGCCAATTCCAAGATCGATTTCTTCAGTCGAAACATTTAAATGTGGTCGAAATCTAATTGAAGTGTAACCACATCCTAATACAAGAGCGCCTTCATCTTGAAGTAACTCTGTCATCTTATCACGCTGTGCACCAGATGGAAGATCATAGGCACAAAAAAGTCCACGACCCCGAACATTCGAGACAAGTCCAGAAAAATCTGATTCAAGTTTTTTCAATTCACCCAAAAGATATGTACCAGTTGCTGCTGCTTTTTCAACAAGCTTTTCTTGTTCAATTACTTCTAAATATAACGTGAAGCGAACCATGTCCACCAAATTCCCACCCCATGTAGAATTTATACGGCTGGATTCTTTGAAAACGTTATTTTCAACTTCATCCAATCTGCCACCAGCAAATATTCCACAACATTGAGTTTTCTTACCAAAACTGATAATATCAGGTCGAGCTTCATCTGAAAAATGTTGATGCGCCCACATTTCGCCCGTAATTCCTATACCTGTTTGGACTTCATCGTAAATCATTAATATATCATTTTCTAACGCAATTTCATTTAACGAGACGAGATATTCATCTCTAAAATGGTTATCGCCACCCTCCCCTTGAATTGGTTCTAAAATCATGCAAGCTATATCATGATGGTTTTCACGTATTGCTTGTTTGATTTCTTGAAGTGACTGCGCTTCTAAAGCCATTACATTTTCCAAATTAGATTCATTCATTGGAAAGGTTATAGAAGGTGGCGTGACGCGAGGCCAATCAAATTTTGGAAAATATTGAACTTTTCTAGGATCGGGAGAATCCGTTAAGGATAAGGTATAACCCGAGCGACCATGAAAACACTGTTTAAAATGTAAAACTTGATTCCCTTTTTCACCATTGCCTTTAGCAATATTAAGTTGCACTTTCCAATCGAACGCAGCTTTTAGGGCATTTTCAACAGCCAATGCTCCACCAGATACATAAAAAGAATGAGGTAAATAATCTGGTTGAGCAACACGTCCCATTGTGTCTACAAATTCTGCCATAAGTGGAGAATACACGTCGGAGTTTGTTGGTTTATTAATTGCTGCCCGAGTCAATCTTTCTTTTTGTTCTAAAACATACGGATGATTATATCCGATTGACATGGATGCAAACATTGAAAATAAATCTAGATATTCTTTCCCCGTATTCCCATCAACCAACCAAGAGCCGTGGCTTTTGTCTAAATCAATTACGGGTGACATTCCATCTGCCAACATATACTTTCCGATGACACTTCGTGTATCTTGAAAACTAATTTTTTCCATAATTTCGCCTATTTACTTAAGTCAAATTTAATTCCCTGGGCCAAAGGTAAATCCGTTCCCCAGTTGATTGTGTTTGTTTGCCGACGCATATATTGTTTCCAACTATCCGATCCAGATTCTCGACCGCCGCCTGTCTCTTTTTCGCCGCCGAATGCTCCACCAATTTCGGCACCTGATGTTCCGATATTGATATTAGCAATTCCACAATCAGATCCAACTGATGATAGAAATTTTTCCGCATGTCGCATATTTAGCGTAAACATGGCTGATGATAATCCTTGTGGTACACTATTGTGCATTTCAATTGCTTCATCCAGATTTGAATAAGTCATAATGTACAAAATACATGAGAATGTTTCTTCCTGAACGATCTCCCATTCATTTTCAGCTTTAATAATAGTTGGATTAACATAATTCCCGCTACCTTCGATAGATGATCCTCCATAAAGAATTTCTCCGCCAGAAATTTTTGCTTTTTCTATTGCTTTTTGAAAATCCGAAACTGCATCATCATTCACCAGCGGTCCCATGAGTGTTCCATCTTCTAATGGATTACCAATATTAACTTGATTATATGCACTAACCAAACGATCTCTTAATTCTTCATATTTAGAATCGTGAACAATAACTCGGCGAGTACTGGTGCATCTCTGTCCAGCAGTTCCCACAGCGCCAAAAGCTATAGCAGGAATAACTAGATCCATATCTGCAGTTTCATCCACAATAATGCAATTGTTTCCACCTAATTCAAGAATGGTTTTGCCAAAACGTTTTGAAACAACTTCACTCACATGACGCCCCATTCGCGTGGAACCCGTAAAAGATACCATTGGTACCCGAGAATCGTTGATCATAGTTTCGCCAACACTTGAACCACGGCCGATCACTGTACTGAAAATATGCGGTACGTCATTAATAGACAGAACTTCATTACAAATATTTTGAACCGCAATTGCACAAAGCGGTGTGGTGGAAGAAGGTTTCCAAATAGTTGTATTTCCACAAATTGCAGCTAAAAACGCATTCCAGCTCCATACTGCCACAGGGAAATTGAATGCACTAATCACACCAACGATTCCTAATGGGTGCCATTGTTCATACATCCTATGATCCTTTCTCTCAGAATGCATCGTATTTCCATAAAGCATTCTGGATTGACCCACAGCAAAATCTGCGATATCAATCATTTCCTGAACTTCACCATCGCCTTCCTGTTTTATTTTTCCCATTTCTAGAGATACCAAACTTCCTAAAGGATCTTTATAATCCCTAAGCGCATTACCCATTTGACGAACTAACTGCCCTCTTTCTGGAGCCGGTACTTTTCGCCATTCTTTAAAAGCTTCAAGTGATTGTTGAACTACTGTTTCATAATCATTGGTAGAGCATTGATAAACGGATGCGATTAAGTCTCCTGTCGCTGGATTGAAAGAATCAATCTTACCTTCTTCTTTTGTGTTATTCCATTGATTGGGGCCAACGCATGCGCCAAAGTTTTCCGAATCAATCCCAAGTGTTTTTAATATATCCATATTTTACCTATTTAAATTTGCGTGAGTTGAAAAATCGAAAATCGACAAAGATTTACAATCCTTTTACGACAGTTCTGATTGCATCAGATAATGCATCAATTTGAGTTTTATTGATGGTTAATGCTGGCGCCAATCGAACAGTGGAATGATGTGTTTCTTTCGCATAAACACCTTCTTCCAATAAACCAACGGATACAGCATGCCCATCTAAATGTGGTTCATCATACATTTCAAATGCTGTTAATAAACCTCGCCCTCTAACTTCTTTAATCTTGTCTGGGAAATCGGATTTAATCGATTCCATATTTCCGATTAATCTACCACCCATATTGGTAGCGTTTTCAGCTAAATTTTCATCAACCATAACTTTGATAGCATAGGTTCCAACCACAGCAGCTAATGGATAACCCCCAAAAGTAGACCCTTCGGATCCAGGTGTTAAAACACCTATGGCTTCATCGGTTCCAGCAACAAAAGATATTGGAAGAATTCCACCACCGGCAGCTTTCCCGCATCCCATAAGATCTGGTTTTACACCAAATAATTGGTGAGCAAAATTAGCACCTGTACGACCAAATCCAGTTTGTACTTCATCCATAGCTAAAAGAACATTGTGTTTTTTACACAGAACAGAAACGCGTTGAAAATAATCGTCATCAGGAACGATGACGCCTGCTTCTCCTTGAATAGGCTCCACCATAAAGCTTGCAATTCTTTCACCTTTTTCTTCAAAGAGAGATTCCAATGCATTGGAATCATTAAATGGGACCATTTCAATTCCTGGCACAAATGGACCAAAATCTTCTTTCGCATCCGGATCATCGGATAATGAAACTGCTGTCATGGAGCGACCATGGAAATTTCCATTGGCAGCAACAACAAGTGCTTCCCCTTTTGGAATTCCTTTCACACGATATCCCCAACGACGTGAAATCTTAAACATGAGTTCCGGAGCTTCAACGCCAGCTACTTTGGGTACAACCCGATCCATCCCGGATATTCCTGTTGTAGCCAATAAAAAAGCACTCATATATTTATGACGAATCGAGCGTGGAACAGTTGGGAGTTTTTCTTCAGTAAGATGTTTTACCACTGCATCTACAATTGTTTGGTTCAATTGTCCTTGATTAACAGCTGAATAGCAACACAAACCATCAATAATTTCAGTCTCAATATACTTTTCTACATCATGAGGATCAGGGCGACGAGCTATTAATGTAGATGAATCTTTCACGTGCGAAATAACAACATTCTCAAGTGGGGAATAGTTAAGACCACCTTTCTCTTTTTCTATTGATTCATGACCAGCTGGGGTAAGATCACCGATCCGAATTCCATTGACACTTAAATTATCACCGTATCCCGTTATAGATACTGAAGACATGGGTTAATTCCTTAATATTGATTGAAGAAAAGCCTATGAATCTAAACATGAAATTCTTCTGTTTCGATGAGAAATAGTCGTGTGAATCAACCTTTATCGAGAAAGGGGTTTTTCTAAATCAGCGACAACATAGGCCATGATCGCAATCGTTGCGACGCAGCGATTAAATTCATTAAAATCAATTTTATCAAAAGTATCAGCATTGGTATGATGATACCAAAAATATTTAGACCCATCAACTTTAAGAGACATGACAGGTACACCTTCATCATTTAATGGGGATACGTCTGCTGCTCGTCCGCCTTTTGATAAATTATTTGCGCCGATTGGCACAAGTAATTCGTGGATTTCTTCAACAGTATTCCATGCAGACTCAGATCCTGAAAACCCGAATCCTTTTGGCGAAAATACACCACCGTCTGATTCAATTGCTAAAATATGTTTATCTAATTCATCTGCATGCATATCGCGATAGGCCTTGTTCCCTTTTCCACCATTTTCTTCATTTGTCCATAACACACATCGAATCGTGCGTTTTGGTTTTAACCCTAATTCTTTGATTAATCGTACTGCTTCCCAAGATGCAATACATCCACCGCCATCATCTTGTGCACCTTGCCCAACATCCCACGAATCAATATGACCGCCCACTACAACAATTTCATCAGGAAATTCTGAACCACGAATTTCACACACAACATTTCGTGACCATCTATCAGCAACCATTTTAGCTTTCATATCTAATTTAATAATTATTTTTTCACCTCGATCATGAAGTCTTCCCAACATCATAGCATCTTCCATTGTGAGTGCGGCATGTGGAATTTTCGGATTTTCATCTTTATATGCCATAACACCCGTGTGGGGTGTATCCATAGACCAAGATCCTACGGAACGAATCATGCTTGCTATAGCACCATGATTTGCAGCTGCACTAGCGCCAGAATAACGGTACCCGACAGTTTCTCCGTAAGTGGTAAATGGCGCATTAAATAAAACAATTTTTCCTTTAGCTTCATTCCCGCGTTCTTCAAGTTCTTCCCAGTCATTTACAACCATTAATTCTGCTGTAATTCCTCCTCGTGGTGTTGCTATACTTCCACCCAGTCCAAGCATTGATAAATTCTTTTTAAATGGTTTTAGCAAGGTGACAGATTCTTCATTGCGAATCCATACCGGCACTTTTACGCGCTCACCTTGAACTTTAGTTAAACCATCTTTTTTCATTTCCTTCAAAATCCAATTTATGGCATTCTCAAGATTCTTTGAACCACTCAATCTTGGGCCAAATGTATCACACAGATATCCCAAGCGATTGTAGGCTGTGCTGTCGTTTAATGCATGTGAAATAATTCTTAAAGAAGCATCTGAATACTTATCCTTAATTGATTTACCAAATAAAGATGCTGTAATTAAACAAAGAATTATAAATAGTTTGAAATTCATTTTTTGGTTTTCCTTTTATTCAAGTGTTCCGATTAATTCAAATAGAAAAAGATACATATCCACTAGTCCCAAAGCCCCATCATTATCCAAGCCACCGGCACTCAATAGAAAATGTATCTTGACTTAAAACAAATGAGTTTAGGATGAAGATATATGTTAAAAGGGTTCGTTTCATTTTCTTTTTATTATTGGATAATAAGTGAATGAATTTAATACACCTAACTAAAAATGTTTTGTGAGAAAAAGAGAAACACATCATTGTGCCAGTCATAACACAGTAAAGTGTTTTCATCTTTTAAATTAAAATAAACTGACAAAATCATTTGGGATTCATTACACAAAATTATTTAAAAAACTTTAAAATTTATATAGTGATTTTCCTTATTTCACGATCCTTAAAAAAAATAGCCAGAATCTGGCTATAAAATTAAAAAAAGTTATTTGAGAAATAGTGGCGGAGTTAACCACCCTCTCGTTTATCCGAATCAACTAAACGATCTAAAGGGGGCAGATTAATAATTTCTCTGCTAAAATAATCGGCAATTGTCGAAATAATATTACTGATACTTATTAAACCAATAGGTTGACGATCATCGTTTAAAATTGGGACATGTCTAAATCCGCCAATATGCATTTTGTTTAAAGCATAGGCCAACGGGTCTTCGGAAGAAAGATATTCTGGGTTTTCTGTCATGAACTCATCAACAGTAACCACATCAAGATCAAATCCTTTTCCTGTCACTTTTAGAAGAAGATCGCGTTCTGTAAGAATTCCCGCCAAAACACCATTATTAACAATTAACAAACAGTTTTGTTTTTTTTGTTGAAGAATATTCAAAGCGTTTTTTAAGCTTGTTCCAATCTCAGCTGTTAGGGGTGATGCCAGTCCTAAAGATGAAATCGGATCCTGAATTCTTACTGCTTCTTTCATTTCTAGTTCATCATCGGAAGATTCAAGGCCTTCAAGCCATTGTTCTTCGTCTTCTGAATTGATGTTAAAATCTAAATACATGAACGTGAATATAATTGGTCAAATGCTTAAAATCAACACTCTTAATTATGACTTGATCTTGGTTCAATAATAACTGCTGTACCGTAAGCTAAAAATTCTGCCATCCCGGACATTATTGTAGATGTTGCAAATCGCATGCAAACAATTACATTTTCTCCTAATAATTCCGCTTCTGATTTCTCTGATTTCATACGATCTAAGGCTCGTTCTCGTGACTCTGCCAATATTTTGGTGTAATCGTACACTTCCCCGCCAACAATATTCCTTAATGCCGCCACAATATCATTTCCAATATGTCGAACACGAATTGTACTTCCTTGTACGAGTCCTAAAGTTTTTATAACACGAAATTCTTCTAAATTTTATTTTGTTGTAATTAGCATAATTATTTTTTTACATCTTTTGAATAATAACTATCTTCTTTGTTTGTGAACCTATCTAGGAGAACGAGTACAAATAAAGCAGTACAGCCACCCACAAATGGCAGTTTGAAAAGAAGCTCAGATAATCTAAGTAGATTGATATAAAGATTTAATATTTGGGAAAAAAAGTCCAAAGAAAAAATAGCCAATAATTCTTAACGTGAGTTTTATAGTTTCCATAACTTGAACTTAGATTCCCCCTTCCCAATAGAATAATAAAAGTGGAAGACCGGAAAATTCAAACTTTCCAACCTAGTCCTACCAATGAATTAATATTAACTAAGCTATACTACACCCTGATAATTTGGTAATAAATTATGTGAAATAAGATAAGCCATTTTTAAATGATTAATTTTAAAAATGCAAACCCACCAAAAAATAAAATGGTTAAACCAATGGCTAATAAATTAAAATATTTATCAATGAAATCTCGAATGGGATTACCGAATTTTTGGATTAATCCAGCAACCAAATAAAATCGAGCACTCCTACTCACAATACTGGCAATCATGAACCATAAAAAATTAATATTAAATGCGCCTGCACTAATTGTAAAAATTTTAAATGGAATGGGTGTAAATCCTGCTGTAAAAACTATCATGAATTTATAGGTGTCATATAAAGATTCTATTCTATCGAAAGCGTGTTGAGAGAATCCTGGGATATGCTTAAAAAAGAATTGGGCGAATATTGAAAAGGACCCGTCACTATTCCACCAAACCCAATGCCCAATCCCATAACCAATTGCTGCGCCCAAAATTGATCCCACAGAACAAATCAATGCAAACCGAAAAGCTTTTTTTCTTTTCCCTAATGCTAACGGGATTAAAAGAACATCCGGTGGAATTGGAAAAAAGGATGATTCTGCAATAGACATGATTCCCAATGCAGTTGGTCCAGATGGTCTATCTGCCCAAGTTAAAACCCAATCGTAAAGTTGTCTTAAATATTTCATTCAATATAGTTGTTATAAAAAATACCAATTACTGACATAATTTCACGTTGTAAAGTAAGGCCTCCGGGACGATTTAATAAGCGACTATCTGCCACCATTGCACTGGATCCGCCCCCATCGAGATTTAATGCTTCAATACAATTAAATTGATTCATTAATAATGCTAATTCTTCTAAATAAACACCACGACTATCGACTTGTCTGCCATCTACAACCATAAGAATTAACACATTATCTTTCGTGTATCCAATAGCCGACCTAGGTTGAACTCCTGCAATCGGTGTATTAAAAAAAGCCTCCTGCTCAACTGTTACATTTATTTTTCCATCGTTAATCAATACGGGTCCTGCGTGGAAAGCATCTTTTACATCCCAAAATTTTGCTGTCTGGAAATGCAGAGAGTCTTGGGGTAACCCTGGACGATTTTGAAGTGGAGCATCCCATTCAAATATTGAATCATTTTTTGTAGAGCACCAAGCGATATCTACAGTCCCGTCATTCTTTATTCCAAAGGCACCACGATTGATAAAATACCGTGATTGGTCTCTAATGACTGATGGACTTGCAGCCTCTTCTAAATTCCCATTGGTTTTAAGAAGTCCAACATGTTGGGCTGGTTGGTGATCCATTAAAAAATATCCACCATTTAAAATAATTCTAGCACCTGAATTTTCCATGAATTGAAGGGGCGATTCTTTTCTATCTTTATCCGTGGAAGATAAAACATTCACTGATATTTGAACCTGATTTAAATCAACGGTGGCAACCCATGCATTCAGCGGCATACTTTTATTTGTCCCGCTATAAATGACAATTCCGTTAGGAAGATCCAAATCAAATTCGTGCCAATTCATTTGAATTTCTTTTTGGCGTACTGCTGGCTCACAAGCAAACAAAATTGCCAGTATAAATAGAATAGATTGTTTCAAAGATTAATGATCTATGGATGCATCGGTTATTTCAAACGTTTTGGAACCAATAATATTTCCATTCGAATCTTGAATATCCACTCTCCAATGACCCACTTGAGTTGAATAAATCGTTTTCTTACTCCAAGAACGATAGATATTTGACTTTTTAACATTATATCGGATTTGGGTCATGAGAACATTTTCAAAATACCAATTATGCCGTACTTCTTGCTTTTTTCCCGTATTCTGAATTCGAGTGTAACAATAAAGTGAATCTACTTTATTGGAAAAAAATACATCTGACCCAATTGGCTTTCTGTTATCCACTGCTTTGCAAATTTGAATATTTCTCACAAGTAAGATCGTCTTTTCATCATTTTTTTGATCTGTTTTAGGCGTTTTTTCTTTTTGTTCAATTTGAACAGCATCTTGCAATTGAGTGAAATCTTTTGCCGTTCGGCCTGAGTCAAACTGTAGATGTTTCAGTTTTATGGAATTATTAATTGGATTAATTGGTTTTGATGTGGGTTTGATAATTCCTTTGATGACTTGACCAGATGTTGGAGTCGTGGTTAGAAAATTATTTGGATTTTCCTGTATTTCATTTTTGTTTTTATTTGTTATAATAAAAATTAAATAAACGAGTCCCAATGGAATAGCGCCTCTTGGAATTTTCATCCAGAATGAAACTCCCACAAGAATTGCGAAACTAAAGGTAATAAAAATAAAATCAGGATTGAACATAAATCAGTTGATTCAAGGTTGATTAATAACTCTTACAAAAAGGAAAAAGCTCAGCTTATTTTTTGGTTTGTTTCTCAAAGATAAATAAGACTCTTTCAAATCTTTCTATCAGTCGGGGCGACAGGATTTGAACCTGCGACCACTTGACCCCCAGCCAAGTGCGCTACCGGACTGCGCCACGCCCCGAAAATTATTCAGTGATTATTTTTAAAATCGCTGTTAAATCTCCTTTAATTTTACGGAATATTATTTTCTGTTTTTCATTAAAAGATTCGGTCTTTTGTGAATTGTCTTCCGCAACTTCTTTACCTGACAATACAGACCTAGCGCCATCAATTGTAAATTTTTTAACATATAAAAGATCCTTAATATTCAGGATCATGTCTATATCTTTTTGCCGATATGTGCGATTTCCAGCACGATTCTTTGGTGGACTTAATTGGGAGAATTCAGTTTCCCAATATCGCAACACATACGCTTTAAGTTTTGTGAGTTCACTCACTTCCCCAATGGAATAATATAGTTTTTTTACTTTAGGTTGTACCTTCGTCATAATCAAATTCACTTCAAGTTATACTTTAAATTAATGACGACGGAATCGTCCAGCAAGTGAAATGAATAAAATTAAGTGATTAAATAATTGGAATATAAACTAGATAAAACTAAGGGCATTTTTTCTATGAAATCTTTTGATTCAACCATTGCGACTCTCATTTGAGTCTTTCCCTTATTTAGATCAGAATAAAATCCATTCATGGGAGCTAATAATAAGGTATAATCAATTCCTTCAATCGAAACTTTCCCATCAGATGCACAATAATTTATAAAATCACGAGCATCAAAATCTTTATTACAAATATGCTTAAAATCGATAACGAAATAAATGGCAGCTTCCGGTTTGGAAACAATTAAGCCAGGAATTTCTTTTAATAAATTTTCTCTTAGTGGAACAATCAAATCCTTATAATAATCTCTTTGGGACTTATACCAGTTATTCAATTGAGAATGAGTTTCATGAGCCAAGGCTCCAAATATATTTTGTCCAATTGCATTTGCACAAAGATTGGCAGTGTATTCGGAAACTGATTTAGTATGAAACTCATTATTATCAGTCACAAGTCCACCAATACGTAATCCACAAGCATTCCAAACTTTAGAAGAAGATTCAATACTAATTCTTGAGCCTGTAATTCCAGGAACGTCATCTTCAGTAATTTTCCAAATACTAGATGATTTGTCATCCGTATAAACTAATTGTCGATAAGCCTCATCACTTATTATCCAAATATTATTTTTCACACAAATTCTAGCAAGATCTATTAACTGATTTTGATTTAAGAATTGCCCTGTTGGATTATCAGCAGGAATTACCAATAGACCCTTTGGGTTTTCATCTAAAATAATTTGTTCTATTTCTTTCAAATTCAAAACATCAAATGAACCATCATCCAATATTTCACGAACTCCTGTAACTATTGGGATTGATAATCTTTTCGCAAATTCGATGTAATTGGTATAAGCAGGATCCAATAATAATAACGGTCTCGACGAAGAAGGTCCACAAACCCCTAACATCATTAATTCCATGGCTTGCGATCCACCATCTGTAATTAAGCAATTTAGTTTAGAAATATCAACGTCTTCAGATGCGATAATATTTAAAAAGGCATTTTGGGCTTCTTCTGTGCCAACGCTAGGTGTGTATTTAACAACACCATCTTTAAAACCAATCTTAGCCAAGTCATTCATTCTTTTTTGCATGGCGGGATGCATAGGCAGAGAAACATTCCCAATCGCTAAATTAATTACGCGAATTGTGTCTTTATCATGTCGTTGTGAAAAAATGATTTGTGCCTGTCGAATTGCAGATGGTTGTCTATTTTCAAAATGTGTTGATAATTTTGGTGCCATAATTATTTACTTAATAATTTATCTAGGATTAGGTCTAAAACAAAAACGGTGAAAATATTAGAAAACTAATAGTTTCACCGCTTGTTTAATCAAGTTTAATTGATTTAGAAACGACGTTTCTTAAACGGTCTCCGTCCACCTCGATCATTATCTTGTCTCGGCTTTTTGGGTCGTTCTACATATCCTTCAGGTTTTTCCAGAAGAGCTCTCCGACTGAAATCAAGTCTTCCTTGATCATCAATTTTGATCAATTTAACTCTAACTGCATCTCCAGGCTGAAGAACGTCTTCAACTTTATCAACACGATTCCATTCTAATTCGGAAATATGAACTAAACCTTCACGTCCAGGAACAAATTCAACAAATGCACCAAACGTCATCATTCTGGTCACTTTACCATCAAACTCCATTCCAACTTCTGGTTCAAAGGTAAGCGCTTTAACCATTTCAATAGCTTCGTCGCATTTGACTGTATTTTCACCGGCAATCGTAACTAGACCATCATCGTCAACATTTACTTCACATTCTGTATCTTCAATGATTTTCTTAATATTTTTTCCACCCGGTCCAATTAAAGCACCAATTTTTTCTGGATTAATATTAATAGACATGATCCTAGGAGCATATTGTGAAATTTCATTGGGCTCTGGCATCACTTCATTCATGATTCCAAGAATATGCATCCGACCTTCATGAGCCTGTTGCAATGCTTGTTCCATTATATCGAAAGATAATCCTTCAATTTTTAGATCCAACTGAATGGCTGTAATACCATCAGCTGTACCAGCGACTTTAAAATCCATATCGCCCAAATGATCTTCCATTCCAAGAATATCACTTAAGATTGCATGACGTTTCCCATCTGTAATAAGTCCCATAGCAATCCCTGCCACGTGACCCCTCAATGGCGCACCTGAACTCATAAGAGATAAGGAGCCACCACAAACAGAAGCCATAGAAGATGAACCATTCGATTCCATAATCTCGGACACAATCCGAATTGTATAAGGAAAATCGTCATAATCTGGCAATGCAGGTTTAATTGCACGTTGCGCCAAATTACCATGTCCAATTTCACGACGGCTCGTAAATCCAACTCGTCCCGTTTCACCTACACAATAGGGTGGGAAATTGTAATGTAGATAATAAGATTTTTTATAATCTTCATCTGCACTATCAATAATCATTTCATCTCTTTTAGACCCAAGAGTCGTCACAACTAAAGCTTGAGTTTCTCCACGAGTAAATAATGCTGAACCATGGGTTCTTGGTAAAATGTCTGGATCAATAGAAATAGGTCGGATATCTGAAGTTGCCCGCCCATCACTTCTTTTTCCAGTTGCAAGAATTTGCTCACGGAATGCATCTTTGAAACGATCACCAATAAGCTCTTTAATTGTTTTTCCTTCATCAGGAAAACCTTCTTCAAGAGTTTCAAGAATTGATGCAATCATCTTTTCTTTTGCATTTGATCTTTCATGTTTATCAGCAATCTTGACAATATCATCGATTTGAGTGCCAATTTTTTCTTCAATCGCTGAGACTAAGTCTGCAGCCGGTTCTGGAATTACAACTTCATCTTTCACAACATTCATTTCGCTGAGTAAGTCGTTCTGAAGTTCAATAATTTCTTTAATGGCATCATGAGCTGTTTTTAATCCGTCAAGAATTTCGGTTTCAGTTGCACCGTCTGCTTCACCTTCTACCATGACTACAGTTTCCTGATTCCCTGAAACAACAAGGTTCAGATCAGCATCCATTATTTGGGTTCGGGTTGGATTAATTACAAAATTGCCATCAACGCGTCCTACACGAACAGACGCAATAGGTCCGTTCCAAGGAATTGTAGAAGACATTAATGCTGCGGATGCTCCGACTCCAGCCAGAACGTCAGCCATATTTTCACCATCACTTTGTAAAACTGTGATCATGATTTGGGTTTCATTTTTAAACCCTTTTGGAAACAAGGGGCGAATTGGACGATCCGTTACACGACTGGTAAGGACCTCATGTTCAGCTGGTCTTGCTTCTCTTTTAAAAAAACCGCCTGGGATTTTCCCACCGGCATAATGTTTTTCACGGTATTCAACTTGCAACGGGAAAAAATCTAAATCCTCCCGAGGTGTTTTCGCAGCATTTACAACTGCTAAAATTGTTGTTTCACCATAGGTTACCATAACGGAACCATTACTTTGACGAGCCATTCTGCCCGTTTCTAATCGCATTGTTTTTCCAGCGATTTCTTTTTCTTTTATTATCATTTTTGTTCTTTTTCTGTTCTTTATTTTGTTTAGTGTTTTTATCAACCTCTGATTGATAACTCCTTGATTATATTAACATACGATTTTGCATTGGTACGTATAAGGTACTTTAGCATTTTTTTCCGTTGTGAAACTAACTGAACTAGACCACGACGTGTGTGGTTGTCTTTTTTATGTGTTTTTACATGATCAGTCAATTCACGGATTCGATGTGTTAAAATAGCAACTTGTACTTCTGGGGATCCTGTATCGGTCCCATCTTTACCAAATTGCTCTACGTATTTTTGTTTATCTTCTTTTGAGATAGGCATTCTTATTTTTACTCCTATTCATACTTACCTTGTAACTCAAGGCATTTTTGTTTGTCTTTGATTAATTGTGATTTTAATTCGTTGGAAGAAGGGAATTTCTTTTCATCCCTAATCCTTTCTAAAAACTCAACTCTAATTTCTTTACCGTATAGGTCAATAACCTCATTATAAAAAAAGTGAATTTCCATCACAAGCCCTTCTTCATTAAAGGTAGGTCTTGTCCCGAAATTACACATTCCATACAGTAAATGTCCATTAATCCTTCCTCGTGTAAAATAGACGCCGGGATTGGGCATTAATTGGTTTTTCTCCACAGGAATGACGTTTGCTGTAGGAAAATTAAGTTCCTTACCTCGCCCTGCGCCATGAACGACTATAGCATTAAAACCGAAAATCGAGCCTAATTCAAAATTTGCGCGACGAATAAAACCATCTTGAATTAATTGCCGAATATGGGTACTGGAAATAACATGTCCATCATCCGATACCTTTTGAATAACTTCAAGCCCAATATGAATTGTTGAACAATATTCTTCTAAAAATTCCGGACTTCCCTCTCGCCCATATCCAAAATGGTGGTCATAACCCACAATCATATATTGGGGATTGAAATAAGGTAAAATTGTATGATTTAAAAAATCAGTTGCGGTTGTATTGGAGAATTCTTCCGTGAAATTGATAACATAAACAATATCAATCCCGAGAGATTCTATAATTTCTAATTTCTGGTCCAGTCCCATAATTAGAGAAAGTTTATCAGCAGCCGGGTCTAAAATATGGCGTGGATGTGGATCAAATGTTACCAATACAGACGGAACGCTACGTGCATTAGCATGATTTACGACCGAAGTTAATATTCCGTGGTGACCTCGATGAATTCCATCATAAGATCCAATGGTTAGAACCGAAGCCGTTAACGGCTTGAAGTTATTTAATTGGCGGATGATTTCCATGCGTCTTCGAATTCATTGATACTTTGAGATTTATCAATTGAAAATCCACCAACTTGAGTTCTAATGAGAGATGTTAAATAGCCAACCGTTCCTATTCTTTCTGCTATTTCTTTTCCTAATACGCGTATATAAGTCCCCTTGGAACATGTTGAAGAAAAGGTTAATTCAGTCTCGGTAAGTTTTTCAAGATGAATATCTTTAATTTGTATTTCGGCAGGTTCTCTTTCAATTTCAATATTTTTACGAGCAAGATTATAAAGTCTTTGACCTTTTACTTTTTTCGCAGAAAACATAGGTGGTATTTGTAAGGATGTACCCAGAAATGAGTATAAAACTTGTTCAACCATTTTTTCATTAAGTTTTGGAATTGGTTTTGTTTCGATTATTTCGCCTTCAGTATCCAAAGTATTCGTAATTTGGCCTAATTGAATTGTTGCCGTATATGATTTATCTTCCGCAGTGATATTGGTGAGTCGTTTTGTATCCTTTCCTGTTCCTATAATGAGAACTCCTTCAGCAAACGGATCTAGAGTACCACCGTGTCCAACTTTTTTTTCGCGGACAATACCACGTATCTTTTTCACAACGTCAAATGACGTCCATCCGATTGGCTTATGGATGTTCAGGATCATCTTCGTTTTTATCTAAATCAATATTATGTAGCAGTTTATTTATTTTATCGCCATATAAAAGACTTTCATCGTGGTAGAAATGTAAATCTGGCGTATTTCTTAATTGAAGTTCTGGACTCATGAACTTTTTAAACGCTTTCCTTTTCTGATTAATATCAATATTGATTTCTTCATCCGATTTTTTTCGCCCCAACACACTATAAAATACTTTAGCTGTTCGTAAATCGGGTGCAACGTCCACAAAGGTAAATGTGACGAAGCCAAGATGGGAAAGATTTATATTTCTTGATAGAACACCGGTTAATACATCGAGGACCTGATTTCCCACTCGGTCCATTCGGTTATAAGGTTTATTTGAGCTCAAGTTAATTCTAGTTTACGTTTAACCTCACGGATCTCATAAACTTCTATAATGTCGCCTTCTATGAATTTTTTTATTCCATCAACACCAATACCACATTCAAGACCATCTCTCACTTCTTTTGCGTCATCTTTATGGCGTTTTAAAGAATTAATCAACCCCTCGGCAATGATTTCTTTATCGCGAATGACACGCGCTTTTCCATTTCTAATAATTAAGCCTTCAAGGACTTTACACCCAGCAATGAACCCAATTTTAGGTATTTTAAATTGCGTAAGGACTTCTGCTTTTCCAATACTGCTTTCGATTTTTTCCGGTTCAAGCATTCCTTCTAAGGCTAAGGTTAATTCTTCAACAGCTTGGTAAATGACATTATAAGTTCGAATATCCACACCAGCTTGCCGTGCCTGTAATCTTGCATTCGAGCTAACTTGAACATGAAATCCAATTATTATAGCTTTTGATGCATCAGCAAGAATCACATCTGATTCTGTAACCATCCCAACCGCTTTATGGATTACTTTAATTCCAACTTCCGCTGTATTGAGTTTTTCTAGAGACTCTGCCAAAGCTTCAACAGAACCATCCACATCACCCTTAATAATCATTGGAAGCGTTTTCATAGTTCCTTCTTTAATTAAGGAAGACATATAATCCAGCGAAAAAGCCATTTTCTTTTGGTCAATTTCCCGACGGACAAGTTGGCGTTGACTGGAAATACGTTTTAAATCCTTTTCATTTTCAACAACTGCAAATAAATCAGCTGCTTGAGGAACCTTGTCATAACCTTGAACTTGAATTGCATCAGATGGACCGGCTTCTTTTATCCGAACACCATACTCATTAGTAATGGATCGAACTTTACCTGAATAGTCCCCACAAATAAATGGATCCCCAACCTTCAGTGTTCCTTTTTGAATAAGAACTGTCCCAACAGGTCCCAGTCCTTTATCTAATCTTGAATCAATTACGGTTCCTTTCGCAAGACAATCTTTGTTTGCTTTTAATTCTAGGACATCTGTTTCGAGTAATAAACTTTCCATGAGGGAATCAATTCCCATACCTGTTTTTGCACTAATCTCGATATCTTGAATTTTCCCACCCCAAGATTCTGTTAAGACATCATGCTCAGATAATGATCGACGTACTTTTTCCGGATCTGCTCCAGGCTTATCCATTTTGTTAATCGCCACAACCATAGGAACACCAGCTGCTTTTGTGTGGCTAATTGCCTCAATAGTTTGTGGCATAACGGCATCATCAGCTGCAACAACTAAAATAACGATGTCTGTAACTTGCGCACCTCTTGCCCGCATTGCAGTAAATGCTTCGTGGCCAGGTGTATCAAGAAAGGTAATATCGCGATCTTTATATTTTACTTTATAAGCGCCAATATGCTGGGTAATTCCACCGGATTCTCCTTCGGCCACCTTTGCTTCACGAATATAGTCTAATAAACTTGTTTTACCGTGGTCAACATGACCCATGACAGTTACAATTGGAGATCTTTCAGTGGCATTTTTAATATCTTCTTCAGTGTCTTCTTCAGAGAATAATTCGTCGCCTAAGTCTGCATCTTTTTCTGCTTCATACCCATAATTATCAGCTAAAAGTTCGACAACATCCCAATTAATTCTTTGGTTTTTCGTAACGAGCATCCCAAGTTCAATGCAGGTTTGGATAATCTCACTAGGTGTGACTTCAAAAAGTTTACCCAATTCTTCAACATTTGAAAATTCAGGAACTTTGATAAGCGCTTTTTCGCCTTCTTCGACTACATCTTCGTCTTCTCTAGGTCGAATTCTTTTATGTACTTTTTTCTTATTTTTACTATCCATTTTAGCCAAAATGCCTTTCACTTTGGTTTTAACGGATTTATGAACTGACTCGTTCTTTTTTCCTTTTTTTACTGAGGGTTGCTTACTGGTTCCAGCACCAACTTCAGATTGAATATTTTTTAAATTAACTGAGCGGAGTTTTTTGGTGGATTTAAATTTTTTCTTAAGTTCTTTCGCTTTTTTATTAGAATCTGTTTGATGTTTTTTCTCTTTTTCATCTTGCTCACGTTTCTTTGTATCAGCTTCTTTTTTTCTTACTGCAACTTCTTCTTCTTTTTTCCGATTATTTTGTTCTTTTTTCTTTTCAACTTGTTCCGCATCCTGTTTGCGTTTCTCTGATTCTTTTTTTTCTAATTCTCGCTGATCTGTAAGCGATAATAATTGAAGCTTTTTAGAACTCTTTTGTTGTTCTTTCAATCGAATATCATGAATCCCTTTTCGAACTTGTTCTTTTCGAAATCGATCAACTTGCTCTTTGTCCTTTACAAATTCGTCTAATATCATCTGATGAATAGATTCATCCACAGGGGACATATGACTTGAGACTTCAATTTTACGAGTCTTAAGAAAACTTAAAATATCAGTATGCGAAATATTTAACTCTTTCGCAATTTGGAATATCCGGGTTTTTGCCATATGTTATTCTGCGCTCTCAGCTATGGGTTTATTCTCGGATGATGTTTCTTCATCATCCAATTCTGGTTCATTCGTTTCTGGTTCATTGGAATCATTTGATGGCGAATCTTCGTCTAGTAATAGATCACCCATGTCTACTTCTTCCTCGGGTTCAATTTCAAGGACTCTTTCAACGAAGTCTTGGACTGCACCATAAATACTATCTAAAGAATCTTCATCCACGTCTTTAGCGGACAAAAGATTGTCCATATCTGCATCTAATAATTCTGAGACTATATTGATTCCAACCTTTCCTAAGCTTGAAGCAATCGCAGAAGAAATTCCTTCAATATTAGCTAAAGGAGTTTTATGATCAGTTTGAATTCGTTCGTATTGTTTTACGCCATATGCGTCAATTTTGTAGTCAGTAATCTTAGATGCCAAATTAATATTCATCCCATTTCGGCCAATGGCAGCATCAAGGCTATCATCATCAAAAAGCGCCACGCAATATTTTTTATCATCATCAATAAACAGTTGTACCGGTTTAGCTGGTGACAGAGCACGACTCACAAGAATTTCTGTTTGTTCACTATAATTCACGATATCAATTTTTTCGTTGTTTAGTTCGCGAACGATTGCCTGAATTCTGCCGCCGCGCATTCCAACACAAGCACCTACAGGATCAATTCTACGATCATTTGAACGAACGATAATTTTTGCCCGTTCTCCGGGATTCCGAGCGATTGATGTAATATCAATAATTCCATCTTCAATTTCGGGGACTTCCATTTCAAATAATTTAAATAAGAAATGATTATCACTTCTTGAAACAACAATATCCGGACCCTTAGGTGTAACTTCGACAGATTTAATCACGGCTCGAATGGTATCGCCACGTCTATACCGTTCCGCTTTAATTTGTTCCGTTTTCGGCATTCGCAATTCAGCTTGCTCGATATTAATAAAAATACTATCTCGTTGAACTTGGTGAACAACCCCAATAATAATTTCACCGATCCGATTTGCATAATCTTCATAAATATAATTACGTTCAACATCTCGAAGACGTTGAGCAAAAAATTGTTTAGCTGTTGTAACTAATCTTCGACCAAAAACTTTCGGATCAATTATTTCAACAAAAATATCGCCAATTTCAAGATCGGCAGCATCCGGTTCTTTCGCGATTGCATCCGGTAATGTTATTTCAACTTTGTAATCGTCAACATCATCCACAATCGTTTTTTCTGCATAAATTTCAATTTCACCTTTATCAAGGTTCACAATGCAGCTACAATTTGAAGAATCGCCATATTCTTTTTCAATGACATATAAAAATAAATCTTCAAGGATGGTCGCAAGTTCTGAACGTTCTACATTCTTCTCTCGTGCAATCTCTGAAAATACTTCGATGAGTTCTCTGTTAACCAAAATGCCTCCTAAGCATTAATTGAATGAAATTTCTACTTTTGCTTTAATAATCTGATTATAGGATAAATTAGTTTCAATTGAATCGTCTAATAGCGTCACACTCGAATCATTAGCATCTAATACTTTTCCTGTTAGAGTATGCGTTACATCACCTTCAACATAAGTGACTTTTAGAGTACGATCTTTATTTTTCCGATATTGAAAAGGCTGCTCTAAAGATTGATCTAATCCAGGTGTGGTTACTTCCAACCTAAACCCATTCGGAAATCGCGATATAATTTCTTCATCGTCTCTTAATTTTTTTGAGAGTTTAGTAGTTTCACCAAGAGTAACAGCACCTTCAGAATCGATAATGACACGGATATAATTCCCGCGAGTATCCTCTAGGACATCCATCAGAATCAACTCCGGTTGGAGATAATTTTCTACTATAGTTTTTAATTTATTCATTTCAGACAAAAGAAAAGCGGGCTCTTCACCCGCTATTCAGCCCGCAAAACTACGGGAAAACTATCTTTTTAACAAGAATTTAGCCGGGAATTTTACCTATTAATTCCTGAGCCACTTGTTTTTGGACTGGTGTCACATTTTTTTCAGCTAAAATACCATCTGCAATTGATCGTGCACCGTCTATATCACCCGAGGCAAAAATTAGTTTTGCCTTCTCTAAAGACATCATTCTATGGGTATGCTTGTCCACACTCTTACTGATTCCTTTATTTAAGTATGTTAATGCAGAATTAGTATCACCATCCTGAATAGAAATATCCGCCATCATTAATGTAGCTGATGAGACCATAATATTAATCGGATTATCTTTTAAGAATTGAGTTAAATATGGTTGAGCACCAGAAAAGTCACCTGATTCATATTTCATTTTACCAATATGATAACCAGCAATTTCTGCACTTCTAGTTCCATTAAATTCCGTGCTAATTGTTTCTAATTGAAATTGTGCATTGCTAAAATCCCCACGATCCAACGCTACCATGGCTTGTCCAAGCGCCTTGTTTGCTTTAATCTCATTTTGTGATTGTTTATTTGTGATGAAATTAAATCCTAATAAAACGACGATTAGACCTATGGCTAATTTCATATAAAGGTCTCGTTTCTCTTTTAAATGAGATTGGGCCTTATCTATTGATTCCAAAAATGGGTCATGTTGAATTTCTTTTTTTGTAATTTTTTTCGTTGGTTTTAACATTGTTTTCCTTTGAATAATAAAAGTTTAATCATTGTGCCCTCGGCAGGAATCGAACCTGCATCTAAGACTTAGGAGGTCCTTGTTCTATCCATTGAACTACGAGGGCTGGTTCATATAATTTGACGATAAACACTCAAATTGTATCGGCAAATTTACCCCTTTTAAATTCCAAAAAAAGAGAGAATATATTAGGTTTACACAAACAAAAAACCCCACTTTCGTGGGGCTTTTTGTTGTAGAAAGGGTAAACTTATTTTAGCAGTACCATCTTCTTGGTCTGTGTGAACTTTCCGGCATGTATAGTATATAAATACAACCCGGCAGATACTGCTTCACCAAAGGTGTTGGTGGCATTCCACTGGACAATATTATATCCTGCCGTTTGCTGTCCACTGACCAGAGTATTTATTTGCCGTCCCATCATATCATAGATAGTAATATTAACCAGTCCATCTTCAGGAAGGTCATAGCGGATAGTTGTCACTGGATTAAATGGATTTGGGTGGTTCTGATGGATTTTATAGGATATTGGCATATTATTACCATTTGAGATATCCAGATTTTCCAATACTACAGCTATAGTTTCTGAGTAGTCACTCCATCCAGTAGAGAAATAAGAGACTCTATAGAAATATAGCGTATTGAACTCTAGATCTTCATCAGTATAAAAACTACTCGTCAGATAATTGGAGACTACATTTTCAACAAATAGATCATCTGTAGATCTTTCCAATAAAAAGTATTGGAAGTTTTCATCTGTACTGGGATCCCACCATAACATCACTGATTCACTTTGGAGAAAATATTGAAAACCTGTAGGTGCAGGCAGGGTTGATTCAAAGGCTCCCATGTCCGGGGCTGAACCATTATAATCAGTAATATCTTCAGTACCATCGCCATTTAGATCTGCCGTTCCTGCATCAATGCATGGTGAATCGGGTGCCTGTAAGGTATAATCACCATTATTAGCATCCGTAAAGAGTGGATCAGCATCGATATTGCCTTCACCGTCATATCCGCCTTCAATATCGCTGTAAGTGACAGTGGCAGAACCACTATACACCCAAACTTCATTGCCAGTATTCTCCCAGACAATTGAATTGGTTATATCGACATTAGCGTTAGTGATGCCTACGCCACCACCACCACCTGATGCATTTCTACTAACAGTAACATTGTTCATCGTTGCATATGTATTCATAACATCAATTCCACCAATATTTCCTGAAGCATAATTATCAACAACGGAAGTACGTGTGATGATAGCGTCAACATCTTCATCGAGAATGATTCCACCACCATCACTGTCCGTTTCATTTCCAGACACTATGCAATCTTCAATGACCACTCCATCATTACCAGCAATTGGACCCCATACATTGATACCTCCACCACTACCGAAGGAAAAATTATTACTGACTATGGACTCCTTTAAGGTGAAACCACCATCGAGTCCAAAAATTCCACCGCCGCCCCACCATCCTGTATTCCCACTAATTGTACAATTAATAAGGGTTGGGTGTGACCATGCACACATAATGCCACCTGCAAACTGTTGAGCTGTATTTCCACTAATGACAGAGTTTGTCATGGTCCATCCGTCATTGTAGGCACCATCACCTCCACTATCATTGGTCCATATTGCACCACCATGGCTTCCGACTGCAGTATTATTTGTTATGGTCATGTTATCGTAAACACCATCAGAAGCTGCCAACATTATCCCGCCACCTTGACCCTCTCCTTGATTTTGGTTTCCAGAAATCGTCACACCTGTCATCGTCATGGTTGAAACAAATGAGAACACTCCTCCACCAAATGCCGTTGCTGTATTGTTCCTTATAATAACATTGTTAAGAACGGGACCATTCACTCTAAAAAATGCCATTCCACCACCATTATGTGAGTGATTATTTTCAATGATCACATTTTCAATAACCGGATATGTCGAGGCAATATTAGTTCCATCCTCTGTCTCTAAATTGAACATGTCATTAGCAGCCAATAGAAGCCCTCCGCCTCCAGTACACCCATGACCTTCAGAGTAGCCACCGGTTAAGGTCAAATTAGCTACTCTTACATTTTCAACTTCTTTGATGATCATGGTCGCTGCTTCTTTATTTGCATTCGCTTCAGCATCTAGTACTGTGGGCTGAAGATTATCTCCGATCAAGTGTACATTATCCGGAAGAACAATTGGAAAATGTTCTCCATTTGATGATGGTGAGTAAACTCCTGAATTAAGATTAATAGTGGTAACAGTTCCATCATCTTTTACAAGTGTTAGAGCGTGACCAATTGTTTTTAGAGGACTGGTCTCTGTACCATCGTTATTATCGTCGCCATCATTAGCTGATACATAAAATGAATTGGATTCTATACAAACGCCGGATATTTCATTTTGAACATAATTAGCTTCATCTTCTATTGATTTAAGTACAAACTCATTTACAGTATTTGATTCACAGTCTATATCTTCAAAAACACTGTGGCTCACATTAATGGATCCTTCATAGCCAAAAGAATAAAAGTTCTCACCATCACCACTGCTGTTCCCTTCAAAATAATTATTCTGAATATTTAGCTCTCCCGGTATATCCCGATTGGAATTTGATTCATCTGAATCTAGAGCACTTTCTAAGATAAAATCCCTTACAGCATCAAAGTCAGCAAAATCTACAGGGGTTAATTCATCCGAAGAATGGTCCCTATCCTCGTCGAACTCAATGTCATCATCACTTAAAAGAGAAATAGCGCCACCATTTGCAGCATTTTGGCCTGGGTCGCCTGAAAAGCCATTATCCATGAAACGATTGTAATTAATCGTTGGATAAGCTTTATAGAGCAGGATAGCTCCACCAGATCGCTCCGATTTCATAACACCGCATTTAGTTATTGCCATATTTGTTCCTGTACCATTCTGAAAGGTAAATCCAAAAACCGTTGGCTCGATGTTACCGTCGCGAACAATCAGACAACTGCCACTATGGGTACCACTGATTATAGTATTATTAATATTATCATTATCCAACCATTGAGAATCAAGGTCATCATATATGGCATAACTGGCCAAAACTATCTCATTTGCAAGAATTAAGTTTTCTGAATATGTACCTTGCGCAACGAGTACAGTGTCTCCATTCACTGAAGCATTAATGCCTGCCTGGATGGTTGTATAATCTGCCGGAATATTTATTGTAGCGGCAAATATAATGGAAGTGAAGATGAATAAAGTAACTATTTGCTTCATAATGGCCTCTTGTATTTAATCAAAATATAATAAAGATATTTTAATTATTCCATGCTTTATTAATATCCTGATGTAGCCGTATGGACAAATATTGGTTTCGGTCCTTTTTATTTTTGATGTTTTTTGACCGAGATTTTAATTCCAAATAGGAATTCTCTAAATATTTCTTTGCAGATTTTTTATTACCATTTAATAAATGAGCCTGATACATATTCCAATTCAATGTAATAATATCCTTGTGTTTCGGATCAGTTTGAACAAAAATATCATTGAAACTTTGAATATAATTTAAGCCTTTTTCCTGTTGGTTGTCCATCATAGATATGGCCGCTAACCAAGAAAGAGTTGTTAACCTGTTAACTGGAAAATCCACAATAATACTGTCTGCTTTTTCAAAATAATATGATGCACTGTCATAATTGGAAATATTGAAGTGTACAATACCAAGTCCTATGTAACCTAAAGCTATTTGGTAAAAATCGTCTAAATTGATTGAAATGGATAATGATTTTCGAAAATTGGGAAATGCATCATGATAATTTGTATTATATACCTGCGCTTCTCCAAGATTAAATAAGGTTGAATTCAACCCTTTATTATCATTTAATTTTTCTTTAATTGATATACTTTGATTGAAATAATCTATGGCACTTGAAAAGTCTCCTATGTCATAGTAAACCTCTCCCAAATTATTTAGTGTTTTACCATAATTCCGTGTATCGCCTAATTCTTCCTTTATGATCAGACTTTTTTCATAATAATCGATGGCTTTAGAATAATCATAATCTTTCCAGTACCAAATACCGATATTATTTAAATACTTTGATATTTTTAGTTTATCATCAAATTCTTTGGCTATGCTAAATGCCTGGAGCCAATATTCCAGTGCATCATCTAAGCGATCTGTTTTATAATACAGGATCGCAATACTATTCAATATTTTTGCAATACTGTTTTTATCATTCATCACTGTTGAAATTGATAATGCTTCATTAAATTTTTCTAAAGCCGCCTCATTCTGACGTTGTTTTCTAAACAATTGACCCTGTTTTCTCAATGATTCAGCTATATTAGTGTTATCTTCTAACTCCCTGCTTTTCTTAAGTGATTGAGTAAAGATAGTCTCTGCTCTGTCATATTGCGTATTATCGTAATACATTTGTCCCAGTTTAAGCTGGGCCGCAATCAATTTATTATCCAATACAATTACATTTTGCATCATTTTGATAGCTTCTACATCTTGATCAGCATTATCGCTTCTGGCATAAAGGTCCTTACCTTTCAGATAAAGTTCATAAGCTTCAGGATCATATTCTATTTTTGTTAAGTCTCCCACCATAGCTATATCCAATCCATTGATAATATTTTCTACCAAAACACCCACAATCGACTGCAAACTATTGGTCTCAATAAACCATTTATTAATAAATTTATCATTTCCCGTTTCAGAATCCACAAGTCTACATCGCAAATTGAACCCAGTGCCGGATCGTTGGAGACTACTTTTAAAAACAAATTGGACTCCCAAATTTCTAGCAATTTCCGGAATCTCCAAATCAGTTTTCTTTAATTTTCGAACAGCTGAGACTTCAGACACTTTGAGTTTTCCTGGCATGGACTTAGCCAAATCAAAAATCAAATCTTCAGTCATTGTTTCTAAATATTGATCTTCTTCTTCCCCACTTATCTCCATATACATAACAGCTACCGATGTAACAGATGCTTTTTTAGGGATGATGAAATAACCGGCGACGCCCATGACCAAAAGGGCTGCAACTGCATAGTGCCAAATGGGCGTTGTACTTTCTAACTTTGCAGAAACTTCAGAAAGTCTAGTCTCTGGTAAACCATGGGATGTAATACAGTAAATCTCAACTTTTTGTCCAACACCTTTTAATTTGGGTTTACCTAGGTATTTTGTTTCATAATCAGCTTCTCTGATAATTGCATCATGAACCTTATTGGAGATAGCAATTCCGCCCGTTGCAGAAAAAGGTTCAATTCGCGAAGCAATGTTTACATCATCACCTATAACGTCATTATCCGTAATTAATATTTCACCCTGATGGATACCTATCCTAAGATTTAAATGCTCTGTGTGTTTTATTTTTTCTTGGAGCTCAACACAACATTCCACGGCATCTGTCACCGTATCAAAGATTAGTAACAGACCATCACCAATTTCTTTCACCCATTTTCCATTTCTGGATTCCACCATAGGTTTGAAAAGTTCACGTTGCTGAACTAATAGAGCCGCCGCACTAGTTTGGTTTTCGGACGTAAGTTTTGTGAAACCAACAATATCGGTAAATACAATAGCGGCAAGTTTTCGTTTCGGTGCTGTCATAGCAGAATAAATCTACTCATTAAGCTCCCAACAAAAAAGCCAGCGAAAGACAGGATATAGAAAAAATATTTTGTTTTGATTGCGTAATGGAAAAAGTCAATTTTCTAATCTTAATTCTCGAGTCATCAGGTCTGTGACAGATTTCTTTGGATCTTTCCCTTCAAAAAGAATTTGATAAATCGCCTCACATATTGGCATATTCACCTCATATTTTTGTCGTAGCTGATGTACAGATTTTGCTGACTTTACTCCCTCGGCCACCATTTTCATTTCAGAAAGAACTTGGTCCAAAGTTTTGCCTTCCCCGATCGCTTGCCCCACTTTTCTGTTTCTGCTATGTTGGCTTAAGCATGTTACAATTAAATCCCCGATTCCGCTCAATCCATTAAATGTGGCTGGACTTGCTCCCATTTTTACACCGAGTCGGGATATTTCGGTCATTCCACGCGTTAGGAGTGCAGCTTTGGTATTATCTCCATAGCCAATTCCATCGCAAATACCGGCAGCAATTGCAATCACGTTTTTCATGGAGCCTCCCAACTCAACTCCCTTTATATCAGGATTTGCATATGTTCGCAATACTGGATTTGAGAATAATATTTGAATATATTTTGCAGCATCGAAATTGGAAGATGCTGCAACCAAGGTTGTGGGTTGTCCTTGAATCACTTCTTCTGCATGGCTTGGCCCCGACAGTGTTACAACTTTAGTAAAACTATCTCCCAAAACATCAATGATTACTTCACTTACCGTCATTAAAGTATCAATCTCAATCCCTTTTGAAACATTGACAATAGTTTGAGCACTATTAAATAGATCCTTGCTAGATTGTAATAATTCTCGAATGGATTGAGACGGAACAGCGATGATAACAGTATCAGCGCCTGAGATTGCACCTTCTAAAGATGATGTGAATGATACAGAGTCTGGAAAAGTAAGAGAAGAGACTAGGTAATGTACTCTGGTTTCAGTAAGTGATTTTACAACTTTAGGACTTCGATGCCACATGGTCACATGCATTGCTTTATTAGCTAAAACCAATCCCAAGGCACCACCCCAGGATCCACAGCCTAAAAATGATATTTTATTCATTATCAGTCAGAATACATGGACTCGATCACATCTGCCCAATTCTCTCTGATCTGTTTTCGCCTGATCTTTAGAGTTGGTGTCAATTCACCATCATCTATGGTAAAATCACGTGGTAGGATCGAAAAATTCTTTAATTGTTCTGGATTGGAGAATCGACCGTTCAATTCATTTACTAAAAGTTGAATCTCTGATTTTACTTCTTCACTATCCGTAAAATCCGGTAGTGAATGTCCTTTTTCTTCCAGCATAGATAATTGTTCGCCCGGATCTTTCGGAATTATATGAGCTTCCACACCAAGTTTATCGCGTAAAATAGCACCCACATCTAAAGTAAAAAGTGCCGAACAATATTTTCGCCCATCTCCCACTAGAAAACATTGTGATAACAGAGGTATGGATTTCATAGTTTCTTCAATGACAAGGGGAGCTATGTTTTTTCCACCAGAACTCACATAAATCTCCTTTTTGCGGCCTGTTATACTGATATATCCATCCGAGTCAATCTTGCCCACATCACCGGTGTACAGCCAACCATCAATAATTGTTTCTGCTGTAGCACTGGGATTATTATAGTAACCCTTCATGACATGATCACCACGAATTAGAATCTCACCATCTTCCGCTATTTTCATTTCTGTACCAGGCATGGCTTTTCCAACTGTTCCTATCTTATTATTATCTTCGAAATTTATGGAAGCACCAGCAGTATTTTCAGTCATACCATAGCCTTCAAATAAGGGTATACCCAAAAATTGAAATAGAGTGAGTATATCAGGGTTAATAGGTGCGGCACCCGATATTGCAAATCGAGTCTCAGAAAAACCTGTAGCTTCCTTGAGTTTTTTCTTAAAAACATTTGAAAGACCCGGTATTTTTAAACCAATCTTTAGAATAGCTTTGCCATCAATTGCTGCTTTTAAATTCGAATAGATCTTCTCATAAATTCTGGGTACACCAATAAAAAGATGCGGCTTTACTTCTTTGGCATAATCCACCACAAATAAGGGACTATTAACCACATGAAGATGCATAGCGTTTCGAATCCAATAATGATTGTCTACCAATTGCCCAAACACATGGGCCAATGGCAACCATGACACATACCTCTCCCCCTGTGCAAATTGAAACGTTTCTTCAACAGAGTCCAGTTCAAAGTTCCAATTTTTATGCGTCAGTTCTACACCTTTTGGATTTCCGGTTGTTCCAGATGTATAGATCAGGCAGGAAGTATCTTCCGCTTTAATAGCATCGACTCGCTCAAGAACTTCTGACTCATCAATAGTTTCACCTTTTGCAATAAATTCTTCCCATGAAATGGCTTTATCATGATCTAATGTATCAATCCCATCCATCATAACAACGACATCAACTTGATTTAATTTATCAATAACATTCAGCAATCGGTGATTGGGCATTTTTTCCACATCATCATTATCACTTGGATTATTTCCGACAAAAACAATTCTCGATTCTGAATTTCCGACTACCCATTCCACTTCATCTGAAGAACAAGTATGATAAACACCTACTCCCACAACATTTGACATTTGAGCAGCTAAATAACATCCATACCATTCCTTCCTGTTATAGCTGTAAATACTTATTTTATCATTCGCCTGCAATCCTAAAGCAAGCAGAGATTTAGAGATTCCCATTGTAAAGTCAAAAAATTCAGCCCATGAATCGGTTTGCCATTGCCCTTTTTCATTTTTTACAGATAATGCCGGTTCATTAGGATATTTATTTGCGTTGTTAATTAAGTTTTGTGGTGTATTCATTTTTGTTTACAGGTTAAGGTTGTTGAGCCATCTCAGCAATGTTGCTGTGATTTATGATTCGGAATTTAGTCTCATTTATAAGATTTAACAATTCCATGCGCTTGACTCTCACTAAAAGTTTCCTATAATTTCAAGAACTACAATTGAAGAAAATATGCCGGTGTGGCGGAATTGGTAGACGCGATGGATTCAAAATCCATTTCTCGTAAGGGAGTGGGGGTTCGAGCCCCTTCACCGGTACATTTTTCTTTGAATTCCCCTGTTATTTTTTTTACTTGACTTATATCAAATAAACCAATACTTTAACCCTTGAAGGTGCTGGTTTGGTACCTTTGGTATGTGGAAGGGGTAGACGTTTACTCTGTCCGAGGTCATCGTGAAGTCTGCCCCACTTTTTTATTTTATCTATTAATGTAAAACATTAAATAATCTATATTAATTCAATTATTATTATATTTAAATTGCTCTCATATAATGAAATCATACTTGTGTAATCAAGTTTGAATTAAAAAAATAGCACCAGGCGATTGGATGGTACATCAGATGGAAATCCAATCATTTTGTTTAAATTGTTTTTAACACGCCTTCTGGTATTTTTATGATATCATTGACGGTAATTTGTTGATTCGTATGTAATCGTCCAATAGTACTGCATGGAATTCCATGACTCATACAGATTCGTTGAAATTCCATTAATTCTTTTTCTCCGATTAGAATTAGAGCCGAACCAAATGATTCACCGAATAATAATTCTTCCGATGTTAGTCTTCTGGATAAGTGAATTTTCAACCCAAATTCCTTATTGATCTTTGAGTAGAGATTTAAAAGCGCTATCATGAGACCGCCTTTAGAAATAGTGGATACAATTTTTATAACATTTGTTGAAACTGCTTGAACCAAGGCTTGATTAATATTGTATTCCATAGTGCTATCAAAACTTGGGTCGTGATAGTCTGGATTTTTACCGGTCAAATCTTCAAATAATGAATCAGCCAATTCTCCTTTAACACTCCCGAGTAAAGATATAAAATCACTTTCCTTTATTTCGATTGGTTGTTTTTCAATCGATTTTCCAATCCCAATAATTTGGTGCTGATTTTCGGATAAGTCATTTAAAATATCTAAATGGGAATTATGTTTTAATCCATAACTATGGATCGCAGATTGCTGCCCCGCTAAATAGGATGAGTTTTTGTTTGTTGATATTATTTTCAAATAGGAAACATTTGAACCTTGGATTGCCAATTGCCGAACAACATTTGCCACAGAACGAATTCCGCCAAATAATGATGTAGCATTAATGTCAAATTGTTGATGTTCTACAACAGATACTTCTTGGCCAGATTTATCCCAAATCATTCTATCTGAATAAACGGATGTATAGCCCAATTCAATCATTTTTTTAATAATAGTAATTGGTTTAAGCTTTTTTATTTTTTTACCGTTTTCACCCGTTTGGATAATTTCATCCAATTTATTTTTTTCGTCTTTTCCATGGATAGATATCTGAGTCACGCTCACAGGCCATTTTTTCTCTTGTCCATCTCCAAAATTTAATTGGTGGCATAACTCATTTGTTATTTTTCCAATACGATTATAATCATATCCAAACTCAGCAAATTTTCTTTTTAGGTCATGATCACTCACACCTTCTGATATGACAATCCCTTCACCTTTTTTATACTTTTCTGGAAAGGAAAAATCAATGGACGCGTTATTCGGGATGATGGATAACAATCGACCTAAATCATCTCCAATTCTTCCATTCAAAGAAAATCCTGTAACAAAACGATCAGACTGTGTCAGGATATCCAAAATTCGCTTTTCATTCATGAGTGTTTTACCCGGCTTTGGGATTTTAAAATATCCAATAAGCTGACCTTGAGTCACTTTTTTTGGAATACGTTTTTTGTCCATGATGGCAACAAGAATAACTTGTCCACTTTTCTTCTTGGGAGCATCCTTTGAAACATGATGGGAAATGATCGGAGAAAAATTGGAAGTTAAAGCAATCTCGGAATTGTGAACTTTATTTAAACAAGCTTTCGTCGGATGAAATAACCAAATAAATGAAATTTGGGATGGCCAAAATCCTTGCAATACACAATCCCGAATTAAATAGGACGGTTTAGCCCAATCTTCAGATTCTTTAATTTGACGAATTTCAAATTGTATATCTTGATTAGTTTGTCCGATTTGCTTAATAAATTGTGGTGGAAGTAATTCTCTCTCAGCCAAAACGGGTTGAATCAATTGGTATAAAATATTCAACTCTTTCTTACTGGGTTTCCGCCCCAATGATCTGTGGATAAATTCTCGATCGAGAGTTGATAATAACTTCATTTTACCCATCCCATTCAATCCCTTGAATTTCTGATTCCATATCTTCCCACACGAATCCTTTTCGTTTTAAAAAGTTTATCATTCGTAATTTTTCTTTTTGGGATTTTTCTCGTGTTGTCATTTTTTTAGAAATGATAGTTTTAACTAATTCTATCGGTGGGTGTTTTTCATATAAATCATCTAAAATTGAATCCAACACCGGTTCAGGAATTTGGTGAGGATAAAATTCACTTTGAACAGCTACGCGACCAATCTTTTTGTTTTCAACTAAATGAGTGGCAAACATTTTTGCAAAATCCGTGTCATTGATAAATCCTTTCGATTCAAGTTCATCTAGAATAGATATAATCATGGCTAAAGGATGTCCTTTAAGTTTGAGTCGTCGAGTTAATTCTGCTCGACTTCGCTGGCGATAACTTAATAAAATTAGAACTTGATTCTTAATTCCAATTGAAGATTCTAAAAATTGGATTTTCTCAAATTCATTTGGATCAATAGTTTGTCCAATTGAGAGAGGTATTGAAAGTAAAACGTCTTCAGAAATTCCAAAGACGTCTCCCGATTCAAAAGTAATTGTGAATCGATTTTTTCTCCGCTTTTGCGGCTCAATAGATTGTATTTTAAGCTTCAGCTTTATCTTTATCTTCATTCAAGCCCATGAATGATTTAACTTTTTCTGTAACACTGGCCATGATGTCGTCATTTTCCATTAAAAATGATTTTGCATTTTCTCGACCTTGCCCGATTTTCATATCCTCATAAGAATACCATGCACCGGTTTTTTCTACAATATTTCCTTCAACAGCTAAATCAATCATATCCCCCACATAGGAGATTCCCTGACCATACATAATATCGAATTCAGATTTTTTAAATGGAGAAGCTACTTTATTTTTCACAACCTTGACTCGAACACGACTTCCAACCATTTCTAAGCCATCCTTGATTGTGGTAATACGACGAATTTCCATGCGAACAGACGAATAAAATTTGAGTGCACGCCCACCCGGTGTGGTTTCTGGGTTCCCAAATACAATACCGATTTTCTCACGGATTTGGTTGATAAAAATCACACAAGTATTAGATCGACTTACCGTCCCAGTCAATTTCCGTAATGCTTGGGACATTAATCTTGCCTGGAGTCCCATGTGAGAATCTCCCATATCCCCTTCCAATTCTGCTCGTGGAACCAATGCGGCTACAGAATCAATTACAATTACATCCAGTGCGCCACTTCTTACCAAAGTTTCACAAATCTCCAAAGCTTGCTCTCCTGTATCAGGCTGAGATATTAAAAGTTCTTCAATATTCACACCTAATTTCTTTGAATACTCAGGATCTACTGCATGTTCAGCATCAATAAATGCTGCAAATCCCCCGGCTTTTTGAGCTTCAGCTACAATGTGCAAGGCTAAAGTTGTTTTTCCTGAAGATTCAGGTCCATAAATTTCGATAATTCTACCTTTAGGAACGCCACCCACACCCAAGGCCACATCCAAGGATAAACACCCTGTAGATATAACATTATCCGAAATTGAGACAGTATTGTCTCCTAATTTCATGATGGACCCTTTACCAAACTGACGATCAATTTGAGTAATGGCTAATTCTAATGCTTTTGCTTTTTTTGTTTCAGTTGACATGATAACTCCTTATATTTTTTCTCCGAGGGGAAATGTTTTTAATTGTGTATAAACGGCTCCGGATGGATGTAATTCACTACTGATAAATTGCACACGATCCACCGGAAAATCAATAACACCAAAAGATGATTTTAAGAATGAATCGATATTCGGGGTTTCTTTTTGTGGATATTTTATTCTCGCTAAAGTGATATGGGGCGAATAATCCTGTTGAGATTTTGGAAATCCCACCGAATCTAGTTTCTTTTCAATTTGTTCAATAATTTTGAGCAATGGGTCCAGGTTTCCCTGTACGCCCATCCAAAGTGTTCTGGGCCGTGTTTCAACTGGAAAACATCCGGTATTCTCTATGGTCAAATTAAATGGTTTTATCTTGGACGTAATTTTTTGAATTTCGTCAATAACATCTTGAATTGCAGTCTCGGGTGTTTGTCCTAAATATTTTAGTGTTAGATGAAGATGTGCGCTTTTAACCCAATGAATTTCACTTTCAGTATTTTCAAGAGTAGAATACAACATATTCTTTTTGGACCTTACTTCCCCGGGAATGGGAACGGCAAGAAATGTTCGATGTAATTTTTCAGTCATTTAAAAGTGAGAGTCTTAACCAATTTAAAGCCACTTGGCTGGTGCGAAGTTTATTTCTTTTTCTATCGTTTCCGAAGTGGAATTCTTTGACTTTTACACCTTTTTTTTGTGCGAGCCCAATATATACAAGTCCAACGGGTTTTTCTTCTGTTCCCCCTGTGGGTCCTGCAATTCCCGTCACAGAAATTCCATAATCTGATTTAAATTTTTCTTTCACATTTTCAGCCATCATTTTCGCAGTTTCTTCACTAACGGCACCCTTCGTTTCTAATAGGTTTATAGGAATATCTAGTAATTTCATTTTTGCTTCATTGCTATAAACGACAAGTCCACCTTTGAAAACATTCGAGCTCCCAGAGATTTCTGTGAGTCGATGCCCAATAAGACCGCCAGTACATGATTCTGCTGTTGAAATAGTTTTTTGTTTATCCATAGCCAACAAAATGACAGCTTCTTCAAATGATTTTTTCCCTTCACCATAAACAGAAACTCCAAGTAAATCACTTATTTCATTGAATAAATTTCTCACAGGATCAGGTTTAGGGTTCGAAATTCGAATATCAACACCAAAAAGGGATGGATAGTATCCAATATCACAACCATGATTTTTTTGCGTTGCTAAAGCAATTTGCTCTATTAAAGCAGATTCGGGAATACCTGCTGTTCTTATTGTTTTTATAGATTTAGGTTTCACCCCCATTTCAAGAATCATTGGAATGATTGATTCTTTCATCATAGCTTCCATTTCTGCGGGTACACCTGGAAGCGAAATTAAAAAAGTGCCATTATAATCAAATTTTGAACCACGTGCGGACCCAACCGGATTTGGGATAATATCACCGTTAGTCGGAATAAGTGCTTGATTCCGATTTGAATCCGGTATGTCCATCCCAAATCGTTTAAATCTTTTAGAAAGTATTGCCCAATATTCTTCATCAAAAATTGATTCGGCTCCAACAAAATCGAAAAGAGTTTTTCTTGTAATATCATCATCCGTCGGTCCAAGACCACCCGTTATAATGACAAAGTCGGGGCTCAAAACACATTGCTGTGCCAAGGAATTTGAAATGGGAATAGCTTGGTCAGGAATTGTAATTTGCTGAATAACAGTACATCCAATGTCTGTTAATTTTTTACCAATCCATGTTGCATTTGTGTTCGTTGTATCTCCAGAAAGAAGTTCATTTCCAATGGATACGATGGCAATTTTCATATAAAGAAATAAAGTAGACTTTGAGTTAAAAGTAATGCAAATATTCCAGCAACGACATCATCCATCATGACGCCAATGGCGGAATGAAGGTCATCCATCAATTGAATTGGACCTGGTTTTAAAATATCAAAAAATCGAAAAAGTAGAAAGGCAACCAATCCCCAAACCAATGTATGCGGTGCTAAATAAAGGGCAATCCACATACCAACCCATTCATCAACTACCACTGCTTTTGGGTCACCATCTTCCCAAGCTTCTACCAAAATTTCTGATGCTGCTACACCTGCAAAAAAGATGGCACCTGTGATTAATAAAAAAAGCGGATCACTTATCATGGGTTTTAAAATATACCAAGCTATCAATGCCGCTAAACTTCCCCATGTTCCCGGAGCAATTGGAAGGTATCCAACATACCCAACCGTTCCAATAAATTCAGCTAATTTATATTTTAGGTTCATTCTTTTTCCAGAAAACCCTGGATTGCATTTTTATTTGCATATAGATAAGTAACGCCGGTAACCAAAGTAAACAAGGTTACTGCCAAGGTTAAATTATAAATCAAACGATATTCTCGAACAATGTCTAGCATAGTCATTGTCCAAGCAACTGAAAGTCCTTTTAGTCCCAAAACAATTAGAATAAAAGAAATGATTCCCATTTGGGTTGCTGTTTTGGCTTTTGCAATTGTGGATGTGACTAAGGGCAACCCTCGTCTTTCCATGGCCATTCTGAGTCCAGTTACAAATAAATCTCTAAAAATGATAAGTCCAACCATCCAGAACTCAATAATGCCTATCATGGCAAAAGAAATAAAAGCTGATGACACTAGAATTTTGTCAGCCAACGGATCAAGGAATTTACCTTCAGGTGTTATTTGATCATATTTACGAGCATAATATCCATCATAAGCGTCTGTAATACTTGCAACAATAAAAATGATTAATGCTGAAGGATGTCCCCAGGCATGTTCCCAAAACAAACACACAATAAAAACAGGCGTCAAAAGGATTCGGAAAATTGTAAGAATGTTTGGAATAGTTAAAGTGATGTCCGTCCCTCCATGGCTCTAATAAGCGTTGCTTCATCCGTGTATTCCAAATCTCCACCTACTGGAAGTCCTCTGGCTAACCGCGTAACAGTTACATCTTTTTCTGCCAAAATTTTGGCTAAATATAATGCAGTAGTTTCACCTTCAACACTTGGGTTTGTTGCTAAAATTATTTCCTGTCCGGAACGGGTTCGCTCCAATAAAGATTTGATATTTAATTCGTCGGGACCAACACCATCTAAAGGTGATAATGCGCCACCCAAAACATGGTATTTCCCATTATACGTATTGGTTTTTTCAAATGCATAAATATCAGGTGCTTCTTCCACTACACATAATAGGGTTTCATCTCTTTTATAATCTTGACATATAAAGCAGGGATCGTCTTCCGTAATTCCACCACAAATGGTGCAATCTCGAACTTTTAATTTTACATCTTTTAAAGCATCCGATAAACGAATTACAGCATCCGTTTCAGTCTTTAACAAATGAAAGGCTAATCGTTGAGCCGTTTTTCGACCAATACCCGGTAAGCGAGAAAACTCTTCTATGAGTCTGTTTGCACTATCTGGTAGAGCTTGCAAATTACATGCCCGGTAATTTCAGACCACTCATCATACCACCCGTCACCGAATTCATTTTTTCTTGAGAATCAGATTGGGCTTTTGAGAGTGCTTTATTTAATGCGGAAATGATGAGATCTTCTAACATTTCTTTTTCTTCACTCATGGCATCTGGATCAATTGTGAGTTCCAGAACTTCTTGCTTGCCATTTACTTTGACAGAGACCATTCCACCACCAGATTCGGCTTCAATAATCAAATCTGATAATTGGCTTTGTACATCTTCAATTTGTTTTTGCATTTCCTGAGCTTGCTTCAACATTTTTGTCATATTTCCTTTAAACATCATTACTCCTATCGTAATATTTCTCCGTCGAACACTTCGACGATTTTATTGAAAATTTTATCATCATTCGGACTTGAAATTTTTTCCGCTCTCGTTTTTACTATTTTTTTCTGTTGAGAATCTCCATCCCCGTTTTTAACAAGGACTTTCAAGGGAATACCAATTTTATCTAAAATTACTTTTTCTATAGTTGGAATTCCGCGTTCAACCATTTTAATATTAAAACCACTTTTACCAAAAGATTGAAGTGTCAAATTGTTCCCATCTAAATCTGTAGGAATACATTCTTCAATGATAGCACCAATTGATGGTCTACTTAGATGGATTTTTTCCAATATTTCTGGCCATAATTTCGAAACTGATTCAATCGTTAAACCTGGTTGGGATGAGACAGGGCTATTTTCTTCATCTTTTTTGTCAGGTTCCGAAATAGGTTCGGGTGTTTCTTTCTTTTCAGAAATATTTTTTTCTTTTTCTTTCGGTATCAATGGCTTTTGTATTTCAACAAATGCCTTGCCTTCAATTTTTTCCGTAATAGGATGAGATAATGTTTCAGTTTTTTTACTTTGAATTGGAATAACAGGTTCTTTTACAGTTGGCGGGATAGAATCCTGCTTTACAGATTCCACTTTGGGTTTTGCTAGATCCGGCTCTGGATAGGCTTTCTCTGAAATCGAGATATTAGAAGATTGTTTTGGAATACTCATCTTAGAAACAACTGAACTCTTCGTATTTATTTTTGGAGCCGATTTTGTTCCAGATAATAATTGATCAATATAAATGGATTGGTCCATTTCAAGGAGTTTTAAGGCAGTCATTTCCAATAATAAATATGGATCTTCTGCTCGACGAATAATTGCAGATGTATCAGTTAAAACTTGGCTAACACGTAAAAGATCTCGTCGTTCCCATGCTTCACTTTCACGAACATATTTTTGTTGATGTTCTTTGTTCATTTCAAGAAGAGATTCCCCCTCTTTAATTCCAGCATAAATAATATTTCGAATATGTTCACCCAAGCCAACCATAACCTCCGGTGCTGGAATTCCAAATCCTGAAAATGTTGACAAAAGTTTTACCATCCCAGTTGAATTTTTTTGACGTATACATTGAGTAAATTCAAAATATAAAGTATCGGTGATCAAACCGAGAGCCTTCACAACTCCATCATATTCAATTGATTTCCCACAATAAGAAATGGCTTGATCTAGCAGACTTAAGCCATCTCGCATACTTCCATCCGCTTTTCTAGCAATAGCACTGATGGATTCACGATCCGACGAGATTCCTTCTTCTTTCAATATGAATTCCAGTCTATCAGAAATTACTTGAAGAGAAATCCGATTAAAGTCAAATCGTTGACACCGGGAAATTATGGTGGCCGGAACCTTATGGATATCCGTGGTTGCAAAAATAAACTTTCCATGTGATGGCGGTTCTTCCAATGTTCTTAATAAAGCATTAAACGCTTGATTCGTTAACATATGAACTTCATCAATGATAATAACTTTATAAGCACTATTCATGGGAGCAAATTTGATTTGCTCACGCAAATTTCGAATTTCTTCTATTCCACGATTAGACGCGCCATCAATTTCTAATACATCTAAAGAACGCCCGTCTGCAATTTCTCGAGAAATATCTGAATCAGGGTTAAATTGAGCAGATGGACCTCCATCGGCGTTAAGCGCCATGGCAAGAATACGAGCCGTTGTTGTTTTTCCCACACCTCTAGGACCCGTAAAAATATAGCCTTGAGCAATACGATCTTGCTCAAACGCATTCGTTAAAGTTTGGGTAATGTGGTCTTGGCCAACGACATCCTTAAAGGATTGTGGGCGCCATTTTAATGATAGAACTTTGTATGCCATAAAATTATTCGGCCGTGCACCAGCGTTTGACTATCCTGTTTCCTGTTCGATAAAAATCAGCCAACTCCATTTCGGGGAACTGTCGGCACATGATTATCATAACTTACCGCTGCTCCCTTCCGGGCCTGACGGGGTTCGTCAAATATTCATTGCAACAGATCGAAATTTCAATATCGCTTAATTTTTTTCAAACTAGTCAGCAATAGCCTGGCGTCAGCATCGATCCTGCTATAGCGGATTGCAGGTTACAGGGCACCGCTAATTCCCCATCTAGCACGGCCAGAAAATCAATTTATTGTTAATAATTAGACACTGAATTTACGTCGAATTAGCCCGACTCAAATCACCAATCAGTAAATCACCACAATTTTAATTTCTGATATTTCAAACCAATCCCAAAAATTTGATTGATCTAATTTCAAGACACCTTCTTTAAAATTGAAACGCAATCTTTTTCGATAAAGAGACTCTGTAAACCATTCTGAATTATCTCGTTTATAATAAATCGCCACAAATGGTGGACTATCTTCCCGAAGGTCTGGAATTAATAAAGTGCAGATTGATTCATTAAATTCACCTTCTGACGTAATGAAATCCAGCTTACTAAAACTATACACCCTTTTCTTTAACGGGGAATACTCCTGAACGTTTTTAGTATGCTCTTGTCCCAATATTGGAATTGCGGACAAACACAAGATTAATGAAATAAAAAAAAAGGGGCGATTTCTCACCCCCAAATTTGTGCTTACTTTTTCTTTCGCCCAAAGAATCCTTTCTTCTTCTTCGGCTTTTCATCTTCTTCTTTAGGTTTATCCTTTTCAGCATTTTCAGCCATACTTTCAATTCGCTTTTCGTAATCGCTCAATTCGTTACCATCATCACCATTATCTTCGGGAGCGTCAGATTTACCAGACTCTTTTTCAGCTTCCGGATTATCCCAAATTTCTTTTAGTTTTTCATGACGTTTTTCTGAATTGCTTTTCAAACTTGTGAGCATTTCATTCACTTCTTCATGAAAATCAGCAATCGTTTGTTCAAGACGTCGAATCAATTCTTCTTGGAGTGGGCCACCAAATCCTTCTCCGACTTGGTCCATAAGACCGCCAAACTGGTCATTTAAATATTGCTTTTGTGGGTCTAATGCTGGTGCAGCATCTTCAACAGGTGGTTCAGGTTTTTTTGCCATGAGGTCTCCGTGGATTATTTAATATTTTTCTTTTCATATTCAGCTTCGGATAAAATTATCGTCTCCGATGGTGTCAATAATGTACTGACAGCATCGAATAATTCGCTACTAAAAATCAAGCCAATTACAATTCCAGTTAATTGAGTGTATCGATTCAAATCATTCCGAGGGATTCCATACTCGTTATAGAGAGTTGATCGTTGAGAATTATAAACTTGAGCCAGCCCAAAACCAGTTAATCCCGTCAATCCAAATAGATAAGGACGCAGATATTCTGAATCTTTTAATTCCGGTTTGTATGATAATTGATCTAAATCACTCAAGTGAACTTTTTCAATTCCCGTATGAGTCTGAATATGTAGCTCTTTTTCCAATACAAGAAATAATGTTCCTTTTAATTTTTTCTGTCCGGAATGTCTCATGGTTATATATTGGGGCAAAGGAAGATCATTCACAATTTTTTCCGCTCGAAGAAAATCCATACCCTCATACAATTTTATTTTTTCTTCTTTTGTAAATACAGGCTTTGATTCAACCATTTCATGTAACGCATCATATTTTTCTTGGGTAATAAATCGTTTCATATTTTTGATTTCGCCTTGAATCTCTTTTACAATAATAACACGATAATTTATCTTATTAATTCTGAGAATCTGCGCATTAATAAACCCTTTTTCATTCGGGAATATACGGTAGAACCTATTTTCATGTTCATCAATTTCAGTCCCCACTTTTTGACTCAATATCATGACTTCCGTCTGAGCTATCAATATACTGGACAACAAAAAAGTAAGAATTACATTCTTCATGCAATAGACAGTTATCAGAAATTGAAGGAAGTTTCTATCGTGGTTTGTTTGACGGGTTCCATTTCTCCCGTTCCATCATCTCTGTAATATTGACGAAAATCCCAAATAAGACTTACACCTTCACTGAGTTCATATCCGACACGATAACCCATAATTGTGTTCTCAGATGGGTTTTCAAAATCAAATGGATTCGAATCATTATTCCGCTGAAAATAAGCCATGGCTGAACTCACCTTTGGAATATTTTCTGCATTTAAATTGATAAATGCACTAAAACTTTTAATAGTGTCCAATTCTGCAACCATATTTGCATACGAAGCGGAAAACGATGCAAGATTGAATAAATTCAATGATGCTGATCCAAATATTCCTGCCGATGAAAAATCATTACTATTTTCATCAAAGGTAAACATGTCCTTCGTTCGAAGTATTGTTGAATCACCCACCGTTGTGGTTATAACACGAGTCAAATCATAAGATTGATCAAAAAAGCTTGGAACAAAAGAGCCATTTACAATTCGATATTCCACTGTTACATCCAAAATACTGAAAAAGGATGCATGAACGCCTGGAACAGTAATTCCAGTTCCAGATCGCTTCATTCTATTAAATGTTGAATCCGCGGTGACAGATGCGGGAAAATTCAAACTATTGAATTCTGAGTACAATCCAAGGCTGAATAATTTGCCTGAAAAAACAGGATATCCAATATCAAAAGAATAGCCCAACGCGGAAGCTTTATTATTTTCTAAACTGAATGGCGTTGCTTTTAATGTAATACTTGTGTCCAGATAAAGCGTATCGGCTCCAGGATACTGATTCGGATATAGAATATCTGTTAACCCATCTCCATCAACATCAATATCAGCAGAATCATTATCAGCTAATCCATCGCCATCCGTATCATTCCAATAAATTTTGTTATCCGGAAAATCGTCAAAAATGTCGGGATAAGAATCATCATCTCCATCTTTTAATCCAGAAAACATATTCAAATCAGAAACGACATTAAACCCAATGGTTAATGGGAAATCGTCAGAAACTGTATAAGCTGCTCTTAGACCAGTTAAGGTTCCACCTCTTGAAAAATCTTTTAAATTAGAAAAGAATAATTCTCCACCAACAGGTCCAATATTAAATCCTGTATTTAAGCCCGTTCGACGTACAGATGGAAATTCCATCATATTCGAATATCCATTCATTAAGCCACCATATCCTAAGGTCATTCCTTCAATATTCCCATATTTAAACCAAAGGGGATCAGACTTTTGTCCATATTTGATATATAATATTTTATCCAATAATTTGGATGGATTTTCTGCTATATCCCAATCTTCAGTCCGAATGTTCCCTTCAAAATCGAGATACAGAACTAAATCCAATCCAAAGCCAATTTTTCCAATATTGATTTCAGGTCTAAGAGCCAATTGATTATAAAGGACTCCATCAATTGTAACTGATCCAATTCCCATGCCCATCCCGAATGGTTTTACGGGTGCACTATCCGCTTTTTCAGTTGCTTTGGGTATTTCAGGTTCAGTCTCTTCAATCGAATCTTCTAGTGTTTCTGGCTCTTCAGGTGACTCTTCGGTTTCAAGGGATTCTTCTTGCTCGGGTTGTTCTGGCGACTCTTGAGATTCAGATGCTTCTTCAAGTTCAACTTCTTCTTCAATTGCTTCTGGTTCTACAGGTTCTTGGTATTCTTCCACTTCAGGATCCTCAGGATATTCACCGGGAGATGCGGGAGCTTGGATTAAACTCCCCATGGCATTACTAACCGCTTTTTGACCTGCAGCCACAGAGACAGTTTCTCCACTCACCATATTTAAAACTTCAAAAAGCCCTTCTTTACAAATAAATTGATCAACCCCAGCATTTGATACAATTGCTGCAAATTCAGTCCCTTTTACGCTGGCAACAGATACCGGTGTTTGAATTCGAAATGATTTTGTGCGATCTTGTTTTTTAACATTATTCAATAAAGTACCATATGCCAAATTAACGGTTCGTGTGTTTTTTGTATCCATAAAACCAAACTTTGTATTCTCACGAATTTTCAGAATAGTTTTGTCATCCAAATACATGACGGCACCAAAACCTATTTCCCCAACTTTAATTTCATCACCATTTTGGATAGCGGCTCCCAGCTTGGCTTTTTCCGAAAAAGAATCGGTTCCCATTCTTTTTAAAGTCACATCACCTTCAGCCTTAATCAGGCGCGCAATAACATCCCCATTTAGTTGCGATGTGAATATGGAAATTGATAGGATTAAAAAATACTTTTTAAACATGATTTTGTTCTCTTTTAGACTTATTAAAAATTACTTTTTAATTGAGTGATACACCAATGATTCAATTGATGAAAATTTAATTCCGCACGATTCAGTTAATCCCATTTCGCAAGTTCGACTTGATGATATTCCCTTTTGCGATTTCAAATCAGGATGAGATTGATTAAATGCATTTTTTGGCAATTCCGGATATCTGAGGCTACGATCACCACCCGTTCCACAACAAAATGGTTCCAATGATGTTTCTACTGAAGTTGAGCATCGTTTTGAAATTTCAATTAAATCGGTAGTTCGTCCCATTTTTTGAGACGAACAAACTGGGTGAACAAATATGGATTCATCATTCGGTTCAAATTCTAATTTGTTTTGGATTCTATTTAAAAATTCCGTGGAATCTATTAGTGTTAAATCAGATTTTTTTTGGTTCATAAATTGTGTGCAAGGTGACATATCAATGACGATAGGAATAGCACCCAATTCTGATTTGTCATCTAGTAAATTCATCAAATCTATATTCATTTCAGTTCCAATTTTTTGGTGTCCACGAGAATCAAATGCCATTCCACAGCAATGGGATCGATATTCATCTAATATTTTTACAGGTACACCTGCATTTTGTGCGATTTTAACTAAATATTCTGAAGAGGATACTCCCGTTTCATCTGCCGCGAGTACTCGACTTGCACACGATGGGAAAATTAGATATTCAGGAATTTTATTAGAATCAGGAATTTGTAATAAATTAAGATTGGGAATAGTTGAGAGTGTGATTCCATTGTTGGGCCAAGACGGAATTTTAGTTTTAAAAATAGAATTTATCCAATCTATCGTATTCCTTAAAAACTTGGCACCCACTAATAATTCAAAAAATTGTCCCACTCTTATACTGGATCGAATCATTGAAAGTCCAAGCCGGAAATTGTTCCTAAAGTATGGAGCCAAAATATATTCTGAATTCGGATCATTTCTCATGGATTTAACCATGGCGCCTGTATTGATATTTACGGGACAATCGAGCTCACATAATCCATCTGTTGCACAGGTTTCGTCAAAGGCATAATTGAATGCTTGCAACTCTGATTCAGGTATAGGATTCAATTTTGATTCACGCAAAACAGCAATTCTTTGTCTTGGAGTTAGAGTCAATCCACGACTGGGACAAATTCGTTCACAAAATCCGCATTCAATGCATTTATCCACTTCATCATGAACTTGTGGCATGGGTTTTAAATCTTTCATATGAATTTTTTGATCTCGATTTAACAGAACATCTGGATTCAAAATGTGACATGGATCTGCCAAGGATTTTATTCTCCACATGATTTCGTATAAAGGTCCACCCCATTCTGCTTCCACAAAAGCAGCCATATTTCGGCCAGTTCCATGCTCAGCTTTCAATGAACCATTAAATTCTCCCAACGTCATTTCAGATAAATCATCCATCATGCCTTCATAATTTTTCACACCCCTTACGTTATCCAAATCCACAGATGTAATGAAATGTAGATTGCCATCTTTAGCATGTCCAAAAATTACACCATCGTGAAATTCGCGTTTATTAAATATGTTTTTTAAACCTCGGATAGCTGGTGCGAGATTTTTAGTATCCACTGCAATATCTTCAGTAATAATACTCGTACCCGTTTTCCGTAAAGATCCCAAGGTTGGATATAATCCTTTTCGGATTTGCCAGATTGTTTCCCGGTCTTTTTGATCTGTTACCAGACTCATCGAAATAACGGATGAATCTTTTTCAGTAAAAGATTTGGATTCACTCATCAACCGATTGATTTCTTCAACCGAATCTTTTTGATATTCAATTAATAATCCGGTTACATCATTCGCTACTAAATTTGGATCATAGGGCGGATTTTCAAAATGCTTTGCAGTTCTGAGAGATTCATCATCCATAAATTCAATTGCTGATGCGCCCAAATCTTTGAAAAATGATACGGATTCTCCAGCTTCTTCCGGCGTTTTAAATAAAACTAGCCCCGTCCCTTTATGCTCTGGATCTGGAATTGTATTTAAGGTTACATTAGATAAAAATGCCAAAGTCCCTTCTGCCCCAACCAATAAATGTTTAAAAATGTCCAGTGGATGGTCATAATCCAAAAATGAATTTATTGAATAACCAATTGTATTTTTTAGTCGGTATTTTTGTCGGATTTTTTCTGACCATTTTGAATTAGACTCAATCTCTTTTTTTAGGTTTATTAACCCAATCGCCAATTCTGGTTCATTTAATCTGAACTTTTCTCGTTCCCCCGATTGGCTTGTATCATAAAAATTCCCATTGGCCAAAATAAAAGATAACTCTTTTAAAGTATGATAGGCATTAAATTGGGTTCCACAAACCATTCCAGACGAATTATTCGAAATAATTCCACCCATTCTCGCAACATTAATAGATGCAGGATCAGGTCCAATTCGCCGTCGATATGGATTTAATATTTTATTGACAACTGCGCCATTTACGCCAGGCTGACACCAAATAGCATTCCCGTTTTCTAAAACCTTAAATTTTTGCCAATCATACAAAACTTCCGCAATAATTCCTGTTGTAATTGATTGACCAGAAAGAGATGTCCCAGCTGTCCGAAAGGTGATGGGCGTTTTTGTACGGTTACCATAATTTAATAGAGCTCTAATATCTGTCTCATTTTTGGGTCGAGTCACCGATTTCGGAATTAAACGATACATACTCGCATCCCGAGAATAGGCAAGTCGAGTAATCAAATCATCATGAATACAGGAATCAGGTAAAATTCCAGATAGAGTTTCCATTTACAGGGGGCGGCAATTTTCGCGGATTTTATCAGGAACTGGAATGGCTTTATTCATTTTATAATTAAATGAAACCATTTTAAATATAACAGAACAAACAACATTATCGCCCAAAAAAGCGATACCTAATAAATCGTAACTCTTAGAACCAATTCTTATTATTCTATGACCAATTTCTAATTGTGCTGGGTGGGTGACTTGAGCCCAATATTGTACATCCATTGCTCCTAAAATTACACTTTCATCCATCTCTTTTTTTATACCAGAATATCCAAGCTGAATAAATAAATCAACTCGTGCGGTTTCCATATAAGTCAAATACGCGGTATGATTCAGATGTCCTAAAGCATCCATATCTCGCCATCGAGTTTGAATTGTAGTCCAAAAATCAAAATCTGTTCGTTGTAAATTCCGTGTTTCCATATTAGAACTTAATATATCACGCCATTCCCAAACACGAAAAGATTAACCTTTAGACAATTTTCAAAAGATGATCTAAATCTTCTTCTCCAATTAGATACAGATCCAAATATAACGAAATATATTACCTTGGGAAAACCTCGAGCCGAAATAGAAATCGGTTGGAGAAAAAAAGTTTTTCGGGGAAATGGATACACCACTGAAGGTGCTAAAATACTTGTAACTATAGGGGGAATCTGAAAAAACACTTATTACAAAGGCAATGATAGAGAATAAAGCATCTATTCGCATCATGCAAAAAATTGGGCTTAAATTTGTAGAAGAATTTTGGGGAGATTATGAACCCCACTCAGGAAATCCTGATATATTATACACATTAAAACCATAAGAGAAAAGTATGCCAAACTCTCCATAAGAAATGATGCAAGCAATGAGGAATAATCTAGTTGAAAAAACTGGACACAATCTTAACCATTGGATTGTGCTTGTTAAATATTCCGGCGAAGAAAAACACATGGCAATTATAAAATATTTAAAAAGCGAACATGGACTCACTCATGGATATGCAAAATTTATAGCATTTAAAGTTCGAGAAGAATCTAAACCAATAAATACCGGTAACGATTTAGTAACAGAATTATTTAAAAGTCCAAAAGAAGCCCTAAAGCCTATATATGAGACGTTAGTTGCCCAGGTAGATGGTTTTGGAGAAGATGTAGATTTTCCCCCAAGAATAGCGTATACAACCATTAGAAGATCAAAACAATTTGCTATTTTCAAACCATCTATGACAGACCTTCTCGATATTGGATTAATTTTAAAAGGTCTGGATAAAACATACAAATAACTAAAAGGGAAACAATTTAGCGGAATGATGACACATTGTGTGGCAATTCATCAATTATCAGATTTCGATATAAAGTTAAAAAGATGGCTAAAAGATGCGTATGACAAAGCTTAACACCTGCCAAGTTTTTGTTGTAGTTTTCCATAATGAAACAGCTTATTATTTTTTCATCACTGGTGGCAACACTTTTATTTGCCCAGCCAAAAGATGCAATTGAATTCCAATTGAATCATGTATCTGGAATCGTTTTAAATAAAATAGACCAGTCACCTTTGATTGATATAAAAGTGGCCATCATGAGTGGTAATAATACTGAGAAACATTCTACTTATACAGACGACTCAGGCCATTTTTCTATTAATAGTGTTGGTTTTGTCTGGAAACCAAAAATTAGATATAAATCCCGAGAATTTTTGACTCAATTTAAACCGATAAACATGGTAGACCTTGATTCATCAAATAATATTGTATTTAAACAATTATTGTCTCCAATTCCTGAAGAACTTCGGATTCCAAACTTATCTCAAAATTCTGTTAACACGAGAGCTGAAACTTTTTTAATTCCTGGAAATGTATTTTATTATTTGTCGATTTTGAATGATAAATATTTAACCGAAAGAATTATTATAAAATCTAGACGAGCATTAGATTCCGACAATGGACTTATTGTAATTAAAGTAAATGATGCCTTTTATGATCCAATCCGATGTTATGTCCCCCAAATGGGACGCTATGAAAATTTAGCATCTATTATCGATGATTATTTTCCGTCCCCAATCTTTGAAGCCTCCGGTTTACCTCTTTTTATTCCCGAAGATTTATTATATCCATCTGTAATTTTTGGAAAAGTTTTAGATGTGAATTCCCACAAACCTGTTGTGGGTGCAGAAGTTAGAATTGTAGGAATTACCAATAGCAGAATGTCAGATATTGAAGGAAGATATGCTTTTCAAGTTGACAATGCAGGAACTTATGAACTTGTAATAAGTCCACCATTTGGATATAAAACAATCTATTCCGGAATTTCTGAAATTGTAGTTAAGTCACCAAAAGGTGGATGGTATCTATCAAACCATTATCTCGACCAATGAGAAAGGCGATTTTATCGCTTATTCTTTTCTCATCTGCTATTTATACTCAGAATATTTCTATGAACCAAACTGAAATTACCACATTGGGTGGCGGTTGCTTTTGGTGTGTAGAAGCAGTATTTCAACGCATTGATGGTGTATTAAACGTAATTCCAGGCTATGCAGGCGGACATGTTAAGAATCCTAGTTATCGAGAAATCTGCACTGGGAAAACGGGGCATGCAGAAGTGGCTAGAATTGAATTTGATCCAAACATTATTTCCTATAAACAACTATTGAATGTATTTTGGCAAGCGCATGATCCAACAACACTAAACAAACAAGGCGCTGATATTGGAACTCAATATCGCTCTGTTATTTTCTATCATTCTGAAGAACAAAAAGCGGTTGCGGAAAAATCAATAAAATCAGCAAATGAATCAAAATATTGGCCCAATCCTATCCAAACAGAAATCACAGAGATTAATTCATATACCGATGCTGAAGACTATCACGATAATTATTACAATGAAAACCCAAATCAACCCTATTGTCAATTCGTGATTAAACCGAAATTGGACAAATTGGAAAAACTGGGAATTATTGACTAATGCGTTTCATAATCCTGCATAGTCGCAATTAAGGTATCTACGCCTACCTCTGGCATTGCATTATAAATAGAAGCACGAAATCCACCCACCGACCGATGACCTTTCAGTGTTTTGAGTCCACGATCATCACAGAATTGTAAAAAGTCCGCATCATTCAAAGATGAATCAGTAAAGATAAATGGCACATTCATCAGAGACCTATCTTCTTCAGCAATAGGAGATTTAAAAAGAGAGTTTCTTTCAATTTCATAATAAAGTTTTTGTGCTTTTCTTTCATTCATTTTTTCCATTTCACTTAATCCGCCTAAGCTTTGAAGCCATTTTAAAGTTTCATTCACTACAAAGACAGAAAAAACCGGTGGCGTATTAAACATAGATTTTTTTTTCACATGCGTCTCATAATTCAACATGGTTGGTATTTCACTGTAATTTTTCCCCACGAGATCATCGCGGATGATTACCAAGGTAACGCCCGCCGGTCCCATATTTTTTTGTGCTCCCGCATAAATCAATCCAAAATCTGACACATTAATAGGTTTGGATAAAATATCCGATGACATATCCGCTACAAGAAAACCATCCGGATTATTTACTTTGGGGTATTTTTTATATTGCGTGCCATAAATTGTATTATTGCTGGTTATATGCATATAAGATGAATCAATATTTTGTTCAAAATTCTTAGGAATATAATTATAAATAGATTCTTTCGAACTGCCAATCACATTCACATTTGAGACTTTAGCACATTCTTTAATTGCTTTAGATGACCACGCCCCTGTTTCTATATAATCAGCACTTCCACCCTTTGGAATTAAATTCATGGGAATCATGGCAAATTGGGTTGATGCGCCACCCTGAAGCCACAAGATATGATAATTGTCTGGAACTGAAAGTAAGGATTTAATATTGGCAGTTCCTTCTTCAAAAAGAGAAACAACTTCTTTTGATCTGTGGCTCATTTCTAGAATACTCATTCCAGAATTATTATATTCTTTCGCTGCTTCTCCAGCAGCATTTAAAGCGGAGTTGGATAAACAGGCGGGTCCTGGACTAAAATTGTAGATTTTCATTTTGTTAAATGTGTTAAAATATTACGAAATATTGAGATTGAAATTAGGGTACGCAAATAAAATAAAAGCTAAGATTGTATATTTTTTCCTGTCATTTCGAACGAAGTGTGGCTATCTCAATTCGTTATTTAAACATTCTAGATTACCGCGGTTTCTACCGAAACATCGTAATAACAAATACGGGATTGATCTATAAATGACTTGTCATTGCCTGTGTCCTATTTTGACTAACAAGTAATTTTTATTATTTCTCTTTCTTTATAACCCCATTTCAACTTTGCTCAATACATCGCCAAAATATCCCCCTAAGAAAGTGGGATTGGAACAGTAAAAAAATTAAATTACTTTGAAAACGATTTTAATATGAAGTAAATGGGATCCGGTTAAAAGTGAATTCAACTTTTGCCTTGGCAAGCACTCCGCCGATTTCTAAAACAGGATAAGCTAAAAAATTGATAGGGCCAGATTCGGGGCCAGGTTCTACCACGAGATCACGTCCATGGCTAAATTCTATTCTATTCGCCGGATTATGTCCAAAATAATAAGTTGAAAGTGCTGAACACTTATCTCCCTCACTAATGTCAATAGGCCACCATTTGCCATTTGTATAAAATTCTGCCCAACAATGATATCCATCAATACCACCCTCATTACGAGAAGATGGAATGGATGCCCCAATTGCAAACCGTGCCGGAATATCTACAGAACGAGCTAAAGCAATAAAATAAGAATGGAAGTCTGTACAGTTTCCCGTTTTTAAATCACAGGCATAAACAGCATCGCCCTTCCCCCAACCATCACCGGTTTTAATATATTTCATTCGGTCAATGGTATGATCATATAAAGCACGAGCTTGAGCAAGGCTACCCAATTTACCATCTACAACTTTTTTGGCTATTTTATTAAAATCTTCATTTGTTGGAACCAATCGGTTTGGACGTAAATAATCTAATGGATCACCAAACTTATTTTCATAAACACCCTTTTCAAGTCTATTGACTAAATAATTTATTTCTATTATTTGTCCGCTATTTTCCGAATTCAATTCCATGAAATACACTTTATTTCCATGATTGTTCTCATCCAAAATTTCATAAGCGACAGGCGATTTGAATGATTTCAATTCAATTTCCTGGAATTCATCTGAAACAGGTACGGGAATCCAAATTCGACTCGTTTTGTTCATCTCGGGTAAAGTGGCACGGTAGGTGAACTCGAACCGATCCTTTTCTTTAATTACGCCCAAAAGCTCTGGTGATGCATTTTCTGCAGGAACTCGATGCCATGTTTTATCGCTATTCTGTTCCCAAAGATAAAGAGGCTGTCCATTGATTTTATGAACCGTGGTTTCTGTCACAATCATTTCACCAGGATTTCCAGACAAAAAAAAGTCAACATCATATACAAACCCATTCGTGCTGGCAAGATCTACACAAGCAAAATGTTCTTGGGGTCCCAAATTTGCAAGATACTCTGTATGAACCTTAACCAGTTTAAGGTTGAGCTCTTTTTCTTCAAACTCTAATTTGAAAAACCCATGGCCAATCAGAGATTGTTTTTCAATATGGTTTTCAATGCCAAGTTGAATTTCAGCTGTGAAATCAACCAATGAATTTTTGTCTTTGTTATTTGAGTTACATCCGACAAAAAGGATAATAAATATTAGTTTAGGCAAAAATCTCATTTGATAATTGATGTGTGTTTACCAATTATTTCAAATTGAATAAATGGTAGGTTTAAGACAATTAATCGTCTGAAGGATGTTCTGGATGTTCGCTTTTCTCATTTTCTTTAGATGGATGTTCTGGATGCTCACTTTTTCCGTGCTCTTTAGAAGGATGCTCCGGATGTTCACTTGAAGCTTTATCATCAGATGGATGTTCGTTTTGAACGTTTTCTTTTTGTGGTTTGGATGCAGAATATTTTTGATCTTTTTTATCGCATCCAATCAAATTTACAGATACAATGATACTCAATAATAACACGGCTAATATTTTTTTTAAATTTCCCATTTTGACTTTTATCCTTTTTGTTATTTTACAAATTTTAATCAATTAATCTTTTCCCGCAAAAAAGCGGGAAAAGATATGTACCCGGAGCCGGACTCGAACCGGCACGCCCTTACGAGCAATGGATTTTAAGTCCATAGTGTCTACCAATTCCACCACCCGGGCTTAAGTTAATGAGGCGTCGGCCGGATTCGAACCGGCGAATGACAGTTTTGCAAACTGCTCCCTTGAGCCACTTGGGTACGACGCCATAATAATTGTATGAGAGCAAACTGCGACCGTGAGTCTCGACTTTCGGGAGCACAAGCCAATTATTTTATCAATTTACTGAAAATTAGCGGGGGAATTTAAGCTTGGATTTCTGTCTTCCAATTCACCTTTTTTCATTAATTGGAAAGAAAATAATGGTAGTTTTAACTATGAATGTACACAGATTAAATATCTACAAACGTCTTAGGGATTTCAAAGTGCCTGCATCTATTTTAGATGATATTTTCTCAGAAGAGAAAGATATACTCGTTTTAGAGACTGCATGGGAAGCATTAATTAAAGATGGTTTTAAACAAGATGATGCTGCAAATGAAATATCTAAAATGATTTTCAAAGAATTGGATGATAAACCAAATCAATCTTTAGATGATGAAAAATAATTTATATTTGAATTGGGAATTGAAGTTTTCTTAATTTTGTATTCAAAATCTTTTCCTTCATATACGTCTCGTCTTAATTCATCAATGATTGGAAAATGAGTTTTTGCAATCTTTAATGATGAACTACCATTATCTAAACTATCCATCAATACATTCGCATAATGGATTGCTTTATTTCTAAGATACCCTTCTTTTATATCCATCCATATAGTAGGACCAACAGCCATTTTACTTTTCGTTAATAAAAGATGGTTTTCAACGAATTCATCTAATGACTTGGGTTCTGTTGAATACAGGATTGAAAAAAGTAAGATAAATCCAATTTTTATCATGGTGAAATTATAAGGCTGCTACATCGACTCCATCAAGCCAATTTGATACTTTTTCTACAACGGATTCTAAACATCCATCATCGAATGGTAGTTTCAATCCAGCAAGTTCAACGAGACCTGTAAATGGCAAACTACCACCTGCTTGACAAAGTCGATAATAATCTTCCCATGCTTTTTCACGATTTTCTTCACTTTTAATCCAAAATTGAAATGCGCAAATTTGCGCTAAAGTATAATCAATATAGTAAAACGGCATTTGATAAATGTGAAGTTGCCCTTGCCATATTCCACCGGATTTTGGGAATTCAATATCATCATAGTCTCGATTTGGCAGATAAATGGATTCCAGTTCCAGCCACTTATTTTTTCTGTCTTTGGGCGTTGCTTCAGGATTCTCATAGACCCAGTGCTGAAAATGATCTACACAGGCACCATAGGGCAAAAAGGATAAACTGCCTGCAATATGCTTGTATTTGAAGCGGTCTGTTTCTTCCTTAAAAAATCGCTCCATCCAGGGCCAGGTAAAAAATTCCATACTCATGGAATGTATTTCCGCTGCTTCCATGGTTGGCCATAGATAACTCACGAGAGGTTGGTTCCGACTGGAATAACTCTGAAAGGCATGTCCAGCTTCATGGGTTAATACCGTTATATCGTGATCTGTACCATTGAAATTTGAAAAAATGTAGGGTCGATCATATTTAGGAAATGATGTACAGAATCCTCCTGGCCGTTTCCCTTCGCGATTCACCAGATCCATCAACTCTTCATTTACCATAATGTCAAAAAATTCCCCCGTCTCTGGAGATAATTCATGATACATGTCCTGAGCACCGGACACTAACTCTTCGGGAGTTCCTTTAGGCTTTGGGTCACCTTCCTTAAAATTGATGCCATCATAAAAGTATAAGTGATCCAGGCCTAGGATAGCCTTTTTCTGTTCTAGTAGTTGGGTCACTATTGGGACAACATGATCCACAATCTGTTTTCTGAAATTCGCAACTTCATCCGGACCATAGTCAGACCTCCCCATACGCAAATAGCCCAGTTCAACAAAGTTATTATACCCCAGAGTTGTAGCAATTTTATGGCGCAGTTTGACAAGTTTATCATACAAATCATCAAATTCATCAGCATTCTCTTCAAACCATTGAAACCGAGCTGCATAAGATCGTTTGCGAAGGTCTCGGTCTTCATGAGTATGGAAGGGGCCTAAACCGGCCAGATTATAACTTTTCCCATCAAACTCTATCATGGCCCCGGCTGTGAGTTTTGTGTACTCATTTCGAAGGTCTGTTTCCTTGCGAAGCATATTCATGATTTTCGGATCGAATGTTTTTAAATCCATTTCAATTTTTTTTAAGAATGTAGCACCCCATTTCTCAGTTAGATCAGCTTTGAATCTAGATGCGTCCACGGCCTGATCAAGTTTATTGTATACTTCTTGGATATCAGGTCCTATAGAATCATAATAATCTCTCTCAGATTTCGCAGCTTCATCATTAATATTTCGGCTGAAATTCAAACTAGCGATGGACTGGTAGGACGAATATTCCCTGCTTGACTCATCCACTTCTTTTAAGACAGTAATCTGTTCAGATGCAGTTTCAGCATTTTCAAAACGTGTCAGCCAACCAGCCATCAATTCTTTTTGGGTTTCTATATCAAGTCGTTTATATGGGAAATCGTTGTATTTCATTTTTTCTCTCTCTGTTTTACAGTTTTAGTTATCTTTTACAATAGGACATGCAAGCCAATGGTTAGGTGCATATAATTCAAATTTTGGAACTTCTTCAGAGCAAGAATCTTCAGCAATCGGACATCGAGTCCGAAAACTGCACCCTGACGGTTTATTCATAGGTGTTGGCACATCACCCTTCAATACAATCCGGTTTCTATTTTTTTCTTTAGGATTTGGGATTGGAACTGCTGAAAGCAACGCCTTGCTATAAGGATGTTTCGGATGATGATACACCTGACTCGCATCACCAAATTCCATCAAATTCCCAAGATACATGACAGCAATTTTATCCGAAATATGCTCCACAACAGATAAATCATGAGCGATGAATAAGAAAGAGACATCAAACTCTTTTTGGATATCCATCATCAAATTGATCACTTGGGCTTGGATAGACACATCTAATGCGGAAACAGGCTCGTCGCAAATAATTAAATCGGGATTTGTAGCCAAGGCACGTGCTATGCCAACCCTCTGTCTTTGTCCACCAGAAAATTCATGTGGGAAACGTCCAGATTGATCTTTTCTTAAACCCACTTTTTCTAATAACTCTAATGCACGATTTCGCCTTTCTTCGTCAGAAAGGTTCAAATGAATTTTTATTGGTTCTTCCACAATTTGTGCCACAGTCATCCGAGGGTTCAAAGATGCGTAAGGATCCTGGAATATCATTTGCACACGGGAACGATATTTACGCATTCGTCTTGGATGAAGTTTATTAAAATCCACATCTTCGCCATCAAAATGATATAATATTTCACCACCTACTTCTACATCGGGTGCAATGTATTTTAAAATATTGATCATGGCACGACCCACTGTGGTTTTACCACAACCCGATTCTCCAACTAATCCGACAATTTCACTACGTCCTATGGAGAATGAAATCCCATCAACCGCTTTTACTTCAGCAACTTTCCGTCCCATAATTCCACCTGAGACAGGGAAACTGACAGTAAGGTTTTTTACTTCGACTAAAGGTTTTTGGCTCATACCGTTGCTCCATCCGCCACAACGTGGCAACGCACAAAATGCCCATCTGCCATTTCTACCAATTCCGGTTCTTCCGTATGACAGCGATCTTCAACAAGATCACATCGAGTACAAAATTTACATCCCACGGGCATATCTAAAATATTTGGAACCATCCCTTTAATCGTTTCTAATCTTTCTGCAGGATTATGCTCATCCGGATGTGGAATGGAATTCAAGAGTCCTTTCGTATAAGGATGAAGCGGATTCTCGAATAATGATTCTATTCCAGACACTTCCTGTATCATGCCTCCGTACATCACAATCACACGATCGCACGTTTCAGCCACAACAGCCATATCGTGTGTAATGAGAACCACGGCAGCATCTTGATTCTCATCTTTCAATTCTAACATCAAATCAAGAATTTGGGCTTGAATGGTCACATCTAATGCTGTTGTGGGTTCGTCTGCGATTAGCAGAGATGGATTTTTCGCAAGTGCCATGGCTATCATAACCCTCTGGCGCATGCCACCGGAAAATTGATGAGGATATTCGTGCATTCGTTTTTCAGGATCGGGAATACCTACTCGTCTCAACAAATCAGTTGCTTCAGAAAATAAGTCTTCAAAATGTTTTTGATATTCCCTGGAAATTAATCCTTTTATTCCCAACACCGTATAGGCCACCATTGTTGGAAATAAGGTTCCTAATAAAAATGCCAATGCTACATCTTTCCAATAAAATGTCCATCCAAATATCAATTGTGAAATAATGACAAGAATTGAACCCACAACAAAAGACAATTTCATTCTTAATGGGCTAGGCACATCCTTAAGGGTAGAAGCAATTGATAGAACACCATCCTTGAAATACTCCAACAATGTTTTTGGATAAATTGCTTCTGTAACTTGCAATCCAATTGTAAAAACAGGATTTAGAGACGTCATGGGCTCCTGGAATATCATGGCTATTTCACGTCCGCGATATTCTCGCATTTTTTGGTAAAGATTCTCTCTAAAATTATTGTAAGCTTCTTTTTTAGGTGACTTTAAAAAAACGTGGCTAGTAATGACAATATCAGCAATAAATGATATGATAAATGCAATGATCCCAGGGATCGGTAATGTAATATGAAGTGCGATCCACCCGAGAAAAAATAATCGCGTTAACCAGGGCCTTTTTGGTCCGGTTAACTCAGGGAAATATTTGAATTCAGGTAGTTTGTTAATGCCATCAAGATCGTGACCATCAAAAAGCAATTCATCTTTGAATTTGATAGATCCTTCACTCACTTCTCCGGGTGGATTGGGAATCAATTGAATTAAAGATAAAACAGAAACAGATTTCCCGGAACCGGATTCCCCAACGATACCAAGCGTTTCTCCCTTGAATATATCAAAGTCGATGCCATTCACTGCGGTAGCCCATTCATTCCCGATCTTGAAACGGGTTTTGAGACCTTTAACTTCCAGTAATTTTTCGCTGCTCATCGCAATCTCGAATACACTTTTGGATCAAAGGCTTCCCGAACACCTTCTCCAATAAAAACAATGGATAGCAAGGTTAAGAATTGTGCCGCTACAGGAGAAAAGACCATCCACCATTTACTCACATTCTGGAGCCCAACATCTAACATTTGTCCCCAAGATGGTGTGGGTGGCGCCAAGCCAAATCCAAGATAATCTAATCCAACCAAGGCGGAAATTCCAGCTACAACGGAAAATGGGAAATACGTAATAATTGGAACCAGTGAATTAGGTAGAATATGTTTAAACATAACTTTTACGTCCGACTGCCCCATACTCAAAGCAGCCGCCACATAATCTTTTGCTTTTTCGCGGTAAAATTCGGCTCGGATTAGATAGGTCATACCAATCCAGTTTACCAGAGTATAGATACCAATAAGCAGAAAAAATGATGGTTTTACAATGGACGAAATAATAATAATAACAAATAGCATGGGAAGACTAGCCCATATCTCGATTAGTCTCTGAAAAAAAAGATCGAATTTTCCGCCAAAATATCCCATGGATCCGCCAATGAAAATCCCTAAAAAATAATTTATGATGGTTAAGATCAATGCAAATGAGATTGAAATATTGAAAGCGTAACAGAGTCGAGCAAATACATCCCGGCCGGTATTATCTGTCCCCAGCCAGTGTTTTCCTGAAGGAGATTCGTACATTTTATTCCCATCTGTTGTAATATCTTCAAATGGGGAATAAGGATAAGGCGGCATCAGCACCCAATTTCCTGTATTATCTTCTTTAAAACTTTTTCTCAATTCCCTATATTTTGCTTCGCCGGGAACATCCTGCCCAAATGTTTGTCCGGATACATATCCCTTAATTATCGGGAAATATAATTCATTTTCGTAACTGACAATCAGCGCTCTGTTATTGATCAAGATTGGCAATAAAAAGGAGATTCCGTATAAAGTTGTTATAATCACCAATGCATAATAACCGCGCTTTAAGGTCTTAAACTTCAACCATCTTTTCTGAAGGATGGATAAGTGCTGTTCTTCTACTTTATTCTTTTCAACCATTACTTGAACCTAATTCTTGGATCTACTGTAGCCAAAGCAAGATCTGAAATAATATTCCCTATTAAACGAAGTAATACAACCACCACTAAAAATCCTAATGTGATAGGATAATCCCGTGATAAAATAGCTTCATATGCCAAGCGGCCAAAACCGTCAATATTGAATACGCGCTCAATAAAATAGGATCCTGCAATAACCACCCCCAAGATATGCCCAATCCCTGATGCTATAGGGATTACACTATTTCTCATAGCATGGAGCCAAACCACTCGTTTTTCATTTAAACCTTTTGCAAACGCAGTTCTTATATAATCCTGGCTTAAATTTTCCAACAAACTATTTTTCATTAAAACCGTCATGGTGGCAAAACTGCCGATAGACCATGCAATAACCGGCAATATCATATGATGTACTTGATCCACCACTTTTTCCAGAAGTGTCATTTCTTCCCAAATTTCGATAGGGCTATGGAATCCACCTAAAGGGAAAAAGTCCCAAAAACTACCACCACCGAATAAAACAAGGAGAACGCCACCCAATGCCCAACCGGGAATAGAATATGCCATAAAAATGGCAACACTGGACCCAAAATCAAATACAGAGCCATGGTTAAGAGCTTTTTTTATTCCCAATGGAATACAAATTAAATAGGATAGAAAGATACCTGTGAGTCCAAAAAACAGGGAGATCTTGAATCTGGGTTTCATGACCTCGGTTACAGGCTTTAGATAGGTATAGGATTTCCCCAAATTCCCTGTCAAAATTCCAGAATATTCCTGTTGAAATATGACTGCTTCACGAGTGCCATCGTCTTTGATTTCATCGATGGAAGCATGCCAAACCGGACTTGGGGTTCCATCTTTATCAAAAACGGATAAATTATTTCCGTCCAAGGATTTTACATCAATGCGCCAAATTTGGCCATCACGTTTCCCGACACGTTTTTCTGTGAGAGTCTCGCCGACAGGAATTTCAAAATCTCGATGTTTAATTTCTCTGGGCCAAATACCCAACCAAATGAGATAGCGTTGATAAATGGGTTTATCAAATCCATAAAACCGTTTCAATTCTTTCAGAGCAGATTCAGGGAGAATACTACCACCATCAATCCCTGCAGCAGATCCACCGCCACCTTCTCCACCTCCGGCCAATCCACCCATTTGAAGTTGTAAGATTGTTTGCTCTAAAGGACCGCCGGGTGCCAATTGGAGAATAGTAAATACTAGAATGGTTGACCCCAAGAATGTTGGGACCATGAGCAGGATTCGTCTTAAAAAATAAGTTGCCAAATCAGGTTATTTATTATTCTTTAAATATTCTGGCCAATATTCAGTATCCAATGGCAATATTTCTAATTGTTCACCATTAGCCATGGCATCTTCAAGACTGGATGCTTTAGTATCGTCAATCCACCAATAATAAAGAATATCCCAATGCTCACCTACATAACGAGACAACATCCATTCAGGATAATCAAATTTATCCCACCACATTGTTCTAATATAGTTTCGAACCGTACTCCAAGCCGTTGGGTGTACATCTGCTACAATACCATCAATTTCTTGAATAATTTGAATTCTGCGTTTTTGATCAAAGCACGTATCATATTCATCTAATAATACATCTACATGATCACTTTTAAAACCCCAAACGTTATTATTATCATTTTGATCGGCCAATATAGAACGATAAGATGTTTCAGGGTTTGGATAAACTAGTCCACTATAGGCTAACATACCGATGGTGAAGTTCCGTTCATTCACATTTTTTATCATGGTATTATAATCCACAAATTTGATTTGCATATTAATACCATATTCTTTCAGCATTTGTTGTACAGGCGTTGCCATATATTCATACGTTTTAGGTAAATCCAATTCAAATGCAAAGACTCGACCTGAAACATCATGAACCAGCCACCCATCATCATTTCGGGATGTATATCCAGCTTCTTTCAACAACTCAATTGCTTTTTCAGGATTATAATGAAATGGGTTATTATTCGAGTTTTCATAAACGGTACCTGCATATAACGAATTCATCATTCCATATTCATTATAATACATTTCTTTGTTCATTTTTTCTCGATTATATAAATAACAGAAAGCATAACGAACACGTTTATCATCAAAAGGCCATTTTCGCATATTGAAAAAATATCCAGATGTACCAGCAGGTTTTTCGGAGAAAACACGTTGCTTTTTTATCCAACCTTTTTGCGTTGATTCAAAATCAGTATCTTCTACCCAACGCCTTGCGCGATTAACTGTAAATATATCCTGCTCACCTTTCTTGAATTTTTCAAATTGAAGAGCGTCATTATCCTTTACAACAGAAATTTTAATTTTATCAAAATTATATTTGTATTTGGAAAACGGACTGTCAATATTCCAATAATCTGCTCGTCGCACAAGTGTAAAAGATTCTTGATTCACAATTAAATTTTCTGGTATTTCGTATGGCCCACTTCCTGTAATCATGGAAAAAGCATATTCTTCTAAAAAAGCAGTTCCATCTAAGTCTTTTAGGATGTGATTCGGGTGAACAGCCATGGTACTGATATAAAGAAAATTCCGCCAATTAACTTTTTTGGATTTGATGGAAACAATATATTTACTTTCTGCCACTGGACGTTCATATTTATCAAATGTTAGTTGATCACTAGGCATGAGGATAGTTTCATCCATCCGAAGGTCCCAGGTTGCAATAATATCGTCAGCAATGACTGGCATTCCGTCTGACCAACGGGCATCCGGATTAATTCTAAATTTGAAAGTTAAATTGTCATCTGCAATAGACCAATGAGACGCTAACCCAGGTACAAATTCCAAGGTTGCAGAATGTTGCCCCAATAGCGTTTCATAACATAATGCTTGAATAGTTCGAGAATTAATGACTTGGCTTGAGTTTTGCCCCAGAATCCGCATAGTTCGTGGAAAAAGAGAATGGATATAATGTAACGTTCCGCCCTTCTTCGCTCTGGGATCGCCAAAATATGTTCCGTCTTTTTCTGACCAAACATACGTTTCATATCCTAAACTTTCCGCTAGTTTTTCAAATCCGTATCCACCTTTTTCGGCAGGTGTTGTTGAGTCTTTTTCAATTTTAGTTGATGATAAAGTTTTTTTAGAAACTGAGTTTGTATCTTTGTTTCCACCACAGCCCGAAATCAGAGCCATGCTTAAGAAGAATATATATTTTTTCATGAGAATATAATTTGATTTAAAATCCTGTTTTTCATATTAAAAAAATGGGTCAAAAGTTAATGTATGAACCCTTAAATAAATATTTTAATTCAATCGAAAAATTGAGTTAAAATATTAGGGATTTAAAATGGATTTAGGATGACAATATTAGTCCTGCCATGAAATAAACATATATTATAGCAACACAAATGGAGAATGTAGATGTCCATGCCTGCATTACTTTTGCTTTTTTATAATCACGTTGCCAATCTTGAAATATTATTTGTTCAATAATTTTGTCTCCACCCTGATCATCGCATGCTTTCATCATTTTTTTAAATCGTGGAATATCTTTAATAGGAATGGATTTAATTCCTAAACTTCCTGCTAATTCTAATAGAGGATCATCACAAGGGTTCAAAGTAACTTGTATTGAATCTTGAGGAAATAAGCAAGACAAGGAAATGAAAATCGAAATAATTATTTTCACCTAAGACCAAAAATAACCTTGAACGAGAAAATAGGTAAATCATCAATTTTCAAATCGGGCCCTTTCACTTTAGAATTTTCTAAGCGCCATTGATCTTTGCTATATCCGATATTTTTAATAAAATCGACACTTGAGCTATAACTATTATTCATGAATCCCATTTTGAAATCAAATCCCAAACGAGATGATAAATAATATCTGCCACCAATCATTCCAGAGAATCCAATCCAATCTGTCCGCATGGCATCAGTAGAACCCATTCCAGACATGGGGTCTGAATCGCCAAAACTATTTAATAGCTGATTCCAATCATCCGATTTATCACCGGGAGATGTATCTACAGAAATTTTTGCTCGCCCCCAAATAGGTGAAAGTGTAAAGTTTAATTCGATTCTTGGTCGCCAACGAAAATAGGTTTCGATAGGAAAAAACCGGTAACGAATAGATCGATAGAAAACGGCTTCAGAATTAACCAAACTCAATTCACCAATTTCAAAAGATGTAAATGAATTATATCCCATTCGAAAATTGCTAAAAATTTCCTTATGGATTCCCCAGTTCATTAAGAGATTGCGATTAAAAATACTTTTAGTGGGAAAAGGCACACCTGTATTATCATCAAAACCGGATAAGGTAGGCTGATATACACCCATCCCAAAATCGACACTAAGTTTTGGTTGTGCAATAACAATCGAGGACAGACTAACAATTGTTGTTAAAATTAATACTTGAATTTGACTCTTCATTTAGGGATGCTAATTTACACCCCATGAAACGAATGACTATAATAATCCTTATTCTAATTTCATTTGCTTCGGCAGATTCACTTGATTTAGATGTGAATCACATGATTGTGAAATATTCTGGTGAAACTATTGTTGGAACCGTCGATTCTATTCGACGTGAGTTTGCCTATTTTGTCCCTAAAGATTCTGTCGATTCTGATTCGCTCTTTTTGAGAGATATATATTATATATATAATGATTTCAATCGTGTATTCCAAACAAGTTGGAGCTTTGACCAAAACATTCAACGCATGACAAATCGGACCGGCACCCTTTATACACTTACTGGAGATACGATTGATTTTATAAATATTGAGTTTAATATGGATATGAAAAATCCTGAAGTATTTATTAAAACCAATATCACACAATCTGAGTTTATACCATTACTCAACATAGAAAAAATCGTTACGGATTTGTCCGTATTACATTATTCTATTGAACGAGGTTTCATTTATTCATTGTCTTCATTTTTAATTGCAACTACTTTAGAAATGAAATTAGAATGGGATTCAAAAAGACGAATGGCACCCCAAATAATGGATAATTTCGATGATTTGATGCCTAAAGCAACATTGATTGGATTATCAGAAACAGGTGTTACATATGAATCTGTCATTTTTCTAATTCCAATTTCTGTTTTTTCCTCTATGATTTATGATACGTGGCGAAAAAAACAGGAGTTCTATTTTAATCCAATTCATGAACAAAATGAATTTGGAAGAAATATGTATTTGTTCTCTATAAAACAAATTGCAAAAACATATGTACAGAGGGCATATTTCCGCATAGAAAAAACAAAATTTGGTCGTAAAGTCTTAAAGCGATTTAAGTAAAAAAAGGTTGTAAATTCAAATTATGTTTCAAAAAATAAAATTGAACTCCCTTGTTGGATTTATTGTTATTACTGCATTAAGCCTTTCCTGTGACGACATGCCACTGGAGATACCCGTTGCAGATACAACGCCTCCTCAAGCAGTCATTATATTCCCAATAGACGGAGAACCCGTTTCTGGAGATATCAGAATACAAGTACGAGCAACAGATAATGAATCCGTGGATTCTGTCCGATTTTTCATTAACCAAACATGGGTGGGGTCAGATTCAACAGGTGAAGATGACATTTTTGAATTTATATGGAAAACAAATAATTTTGTTGAAGATGATTTTCATTTTCTTGCCATCGTGGCTTATGATAAAAAAGGGAATGAATTTGCGTCTTTCCCCATAAGAAGTAAAGCGGACAACCATGATAATGAGCCACCCTCGGCATTTATTATTAATCCATTTTCAGGTCAATTTGTTAATGGCATTGTTGAAATAACAGTTGAAGCATCTGATAATGATAGTATCCAATATGTTAGTTATTTTGTAAATAATATACTTCAAGGTTATGTAATAGAAGAACCTTATATCTTTTTATGGAACACAGTTATCGTGCCCGATGATCAATATTATTCAATTTATGCCATTGTGAAGGATATAAGTAATAATACAACTACTATTCCTCCCGTAAGCGTGATTGTTGATAATGATGTCCAATCTGACGTTACTCCTCCAACTGGGTCAATTACGAGTCCACCGGCAGGATTAACAGTTAGTGGTGACGTTTCAATTATTGTAAGTGCATCGGATAATCGTGCTATGAGTGAAGTGGCATTTTCTATTGATGGAAATTATATCACGACAGCCACTTCACCACCTTACGCTTATATTTGGGACACGACTCAAGAGACAGAAGATACCGAACACACAGTTAGTGTTTTATTGGTTGATTTAGCAGGAAATGAAAATCCTCTTAATCCTATTTCAGTTTATGTTGATAATGATCCGCAAGGTGATACAACACCACCTATTGTTATTATCACCGAACCAGCATCTGGCCAATCATTAACTGGAACTGTTGCAATAGAAGTATACTCCGAAGATAATACTGGCGTAGAATTTATTGATTTTTATATCAATGGAGAACCTGTCGGGACAGACAATACATCTCCCTACCAGTATGAGTGGGATACAGAAACTGTCGTAGATGACATGGAACATATTTTAGCAGCCGTTGGATACGATATAGATGGGAATTCATCACTCGGAACCCCAATAGCTGTGTATGTTGATAATTTTGATAACAATCCACCCTGGGGACAAATTCAAAACCCAGTGGCTGGACAAACAGTTAATGGAACCATCACTGTTGAAATTTCTGCCAATGATGATGTAGCTGTATCTTCTGTCCAGCTATCGATTGATGGAATTCCACAAGATACTCTAGAAACTTATCCTTACACCTATGAATGGGACACGACCGAAGAAACAGAAGATGAAGATCATGTTATCTCAATTGTAATTTCAGATTCTTCTGCAAATATTACGTATGGACAACCGATAAGTATCTATGTAAACAATACAACAGATGATACAACTCCACCCGTCATAACCATTTCCAACCCACTTTCTGGACAAACCGTGAGCGGGATCGTTTCCTTCACCGCATTAGCAGAAGATGATTTTGGTGTGTTAGAAGTTGAATTTTATATCGATGGAGAATCTGTTGGGACAGACAGTACTTCTCCATATCAGTATGAATGGGACACAGTAACATTAACAAATGGAACGCAACACACCCTATCATCTACAGCGACTGACCTTGCAAATCATACTACATTTGCTCAACCCATATTGGTAACCATTTCAAACTGATGTCACATTTTCTTCGATATATTATTTTGTTTACATTTCTTCTTTTAAGTTGTGAAGGGCCCGTGTTTGAAGTACCAAAGGACCCCGACTCAATTCCGCCTACATTGACACTCACCTTTCCGCCAGATCAAGCTGTATTATCTGATACTGTTCTAATCACAGCTTATGCTTTTGATAATTTAGAATTAGAAATGGTTTCAGTTTTCTTAAATGATTCTCTTATTATTGAAAATAAGGATGCTCCCTACGAATATTCATGGGTGACCACTGATTTTGAAGAAGATGAATATCATATGATTTACGCAAAAGCTCAAGACATCACTGGGAATATAAGCCAAACAAACCCCATACAAGTACTCGTGGATAATATTGATAATATCGCTCCAAAGGGCACGTTGATTAATCCCTATTCCGGACAAACACTTTCAGGTGAAATAACCATTATCGTTGAAGCTGAGGATAACGAAGGTATTTCCTTTGTGAGATTATTTAAAGGGAATGATACGTTAGCAACTCTTATAGAATCACCCTATATTTATAATTGGGAAACAACGAACGAAATTGATGATCTAAATTATGTGATTTTTGTTCATGTTCAGGATATTTCTGGGAATCAAATTACACTTGGTCCTATCAGTGTATTAATTGATAATGATGAGCCAACTGATATTATTCCTCCCAATGGAACCATCACAAATCCACCCTCTGCAGCAACTGTTTCTGGAACGGTTAACATTCAAGTGAATGCTTATGATGATATTGAAATGGGAAGTGTTGATTTTATTATAGACGGAAACGCAGTGTTCCAAGATACAAATTCGCCTTATGAATATTCCTGGAATACAACAGAAGCCTTAGAAGATACTGATCATATTATAAATATAATTGTAACAGATGCAGCAGGAAATTCAGCCACATTATTCCCAGTTGGCGTGGTCGTTGATAATGTGGAAGAACCAGATATTATTCCACCAACGGTTGTCATGCATGAACCTGCAGCCAACCAAACAGTGTCGGGTCTCGTTAATATCACAGCTCTTGTCACGGACGACGTTGGAATAAACCGCGTCGAATTCTATCTCAATTATGACTTAGAATCCACCATTTCATCCTATCCATATACGTATGAGTGGAATTCTACTATAATAGAAGATGATACAGAACATACTTGGTACGCTAAAGCTTTTGATACAAGCGAAAATGATACCCAATCACAACCCCTTTCCGTTACTGTAAATAATAATGATAATGATCCCCCAAATGGTTTCTTTTTATATCCGTATGCGGGCCAAACAGTAGATGGAATTGTCGATATCCAAGTTTCTGCGACAGATAATATTGGTATCTTTTCCATTGAGTTTTTTATTAATAGTTCTTCAATCGGATCAGTTTCAAATGAACCTTTTATTTTTAGTTGGGACACAGAAACAGCGACGGATGATGAAGACCATATCATTTCTGCTTTAATTACAGATACGGGCAGCAATGAGACAAATATAGCTCCCATAGCTGTTATTGTGGATAATGTGGAAACGCCTAATGATGATACGACTCCTCCCGTTGTGGCTATCTTAACACCCATTTCTAGTCAAATGGTCAGTGATACTGTATTCATATCTGGATTCGCTTCAGATAACGCTGGGATTGGATCTGTTCAATTTTTTATTGATAATGAACTGGTCGCGACTGTGACAGATTCTCCCTATACGCATCAATGGGGAACCTATGACTTAACAAATGAATCTGATCATGTGATTCAAATGGTGGCAAGCGATCTCTCGGCGAATCAAACTTCTGCACAGCCGGTCATGGTAACTGTACAAAATGAATATATCGGGGAAATAGAAGATGTGTCACTTTCTGCCAGTGAAGGATTAATAACTCTCACTTGGGATGGACCTTCTGACGCAACGATGTTTAAGATATATAAAGATTCAGTATTCTTAACTGAAACGTCTAATCAAAGTTATGATGACCCTGTTGAGGGTGGCATTCAATATTGTTACCAAATTATGCCAGTTAATTCCGTTGGAATTGAAGGCGTTTTATCTGATGAAGAATGTGGTGTTCCCTTGTTGGAATCACCAAGCGTTTTTAATGCAACAGTAAATGATACAAATGTCACCTTGGGTTGGAGTGCCGTTGAAAATGCATCCGGATATATTATTAAACGTGATGATGCGGAAATTTTCAATGGTACTGATCTTACTTTTACAGATTTTGGTTTAGACTATGGCACGATCTATTATTATACCGTTACAGCCTATGATTTTGAAGGGACTGCCGGAACAACTTCGGATCTGTTAAGTTTAACCATGCCGGAAGAATTGATTCCACCAGAATTATCTCTATCAGTTTCTGGTACAATTGGATCATTAAATTGGTCTTCAGTTGCCACAGCATCAGCTTACCGAATTTTTAAAAATAACGAATTCATTATAGAAGTCGATGTATTAAGTTATACTACTGAACTGATCCACGGCGTGGAATCTTGTTTTACAATTACAGCCATAAATGATACGGGCTCAGAAAGTGATTCATCAAATAATGAATGTGGATCCGGAGATTTTACTCCACCGACCTTATCAATGTCGGTAACAGATTCAATCGCTACATTAAATTGGGATACAGTCGTTTCAGCTTCAATGTATAAAATATATAAAGACGGTTCCTTTCTTGAAGAGACGGCTAATACCACCTATGATAATGACATCGGGACCGGAACAAATACCTGCTTTACAATAAGTGCTGTAAATAGTTATGGGACTGAGAGTAGTGCTTCTAACGAAGAATGTGGAACAGGTTCCTAGGGAAAAAGGCTATCTCCGTTACAATTTTTTAGGGAATGATTTAATCCTATTGATTTAAATTTATCCGAATAAAAATTTATCTCACCAGAATCTGGATTTGAAAGATTAATTTCAAAATACTCAGGCAAGTCTGTTATTGACTTTATTTCAAATCCGCTGCTATCATTATTCATTTCTAAATACGAATATGAATACAACATCCATCCATTTCCTTTCCATTCCAAGGAATCTAAATTCTCATCTGAAGAAAATTCCATTAATCCCAACGTGTCACCCAATTCTATCAGTGAGTCTCCAATTGCAAGCTCAAAATATGATTGAAGAGTATAAAAGGTCGGTTCGATACAAATCATTATTGAATCATAATTTGGGATAATCCAATTCCCTGATGGTTTGTAAGATTCAATAAAAATAGAATTTGAGAATTCACCAATATTTGTTGATTGATCTTTTGCTCTAATTTTGTATCCATAAAATTCTTGCCAACTAATTACAGTATCAATAAAAGAATAATGAGATGCAGTAATTGTTGATAAGGAATCGAAAAGTCCACCTAATCCCGTAGCTCGAAAAATATGATATTCCATTACATCGTCAGAAGGTGATTCATCCCATTTAATATTAATTTGGGGTGATCCACTTGCAATAGAATAATAGCCACGTAAGTCCGTAGGTGAATTCGGCGGCCTTTCATCTAAGTCACAACCATGAATAATAAGGATTATTGTAAAAAATAATTTTCTTAACATGATAGAGATTAATCATTTTTTATATCATATAAAACCCGTCTTTTGACGGTTTTTATAATGAGCGAGAGACGAAATTTCCCGACGTTTCGAGACGACCCCTTAAATTTCAAAGATTAAATGTTCAATTAATTTTCGACTTTTCCACTTTTTGTAGATCAACTCCAACCAAGATTATGCCGTTCGAGTCTCAATTTTAAATCATGAGTATGACCAACATAATATTGGTCTTTGGAATCAGGATAAATAATATAAGTGTAATACATAAATTAAAAACCCGTCTTTCGACGGGCTTTAGAATGAGCGAGAGACGAGATTCGAACTCGCGACCCCCACGTTGGCAACGTGATGCTCTACCAGCTGAGCTACTCTCGCAAAATAAAAATAATGCCAAAAAATTATCCGGAAAAATTAGGATTCTATAATTACTCTCACAACGAAGATTTTGGGAATATTTCAAAAAGTTTTTTTGAACGACTCCAAACCAAAAAGGAAGCGCCAAGAAAAATAATATTCTCCAATATTTTACTCCATCCCACCATCTCACCTTCTTTTAACCCACATCCACATTCAATATTAAATCCTCGAAGTGTCGCCTGCAAAATAAGCAAAATGAAAATCGCCATTAATCCACCGCTAATTGCAGAAGCACCATCAACCATAATTCCTGAGATTAAACCAATCCCAATAAATAATTCTAACCAAGGAATAACTAATGCAATCAAATTCTCCAAACCAAATGGAATAATATGATAGTTCCCTATAGCCCTTGCAAATTCCCCCGGATCAATAATCTTATCAAGACTTGCATAAATAAAAATCACACCCAAAAGAAATCGAATTAACAAAAGAATCCACGGATATAATTTATTCATGAGTTTCAATCTCAAAGCCTGCTTCAGTCCAGGATTTCCAACCACCTTTAAAAACCAGAATATTCATAAAACCTATTTCTTGTAATTCATATGCTAATTCTTCACTTGAACCACAATCATCATCACTGCAATAGACCACAAACCCTTTATCAAAACCGATAAGAAATTCAATTTTCTCTGAGAGTAAACCTACATCATTATTTCCAATTGCGCCCGGTATAATCCCATTCGTTAAATATTCTTCTGCTCGAGCATCTACAAACAATAATCCGGTTTTATGAAGAGATTTTGCCATTTCAAGATCAATTTCTCGAATTTGCGGATCAACAAATAGGGAGATTAAATCTTCCTTATTACTTACAAGTTCTATGGGCTGGTTTATCCAAGGGATTGGACTTGATTCTATTCCATTCGAAGCAATTCCACAGAAAATTGAGAAACCTAAATAAATGATGATTTGTTTTTTAGTGTCCATTCAAATAAAACGACTTAAATACTTTTAATGATCGTGACCTTCATGACTATTGGTCAATTTAGATTTTAATGGTCCTTCCTTTTTACCGATATTTTTTGGGAAAGGTTTTGACGATTTCGGTTTTAGTGAAATACACCTAGCCAACGATTCATCAACAAAAGCTAATATTTCAGGATTGTCTTGTATTTTTCTATTGAGTGCGATTGTTTCAAACTTGATAGTATTAATAGCATTCGCTAGTAAATCTTCAGACGTTTTTAGTTTAGCTCGATTCTGCTCAATAAGTTTCAAAACATTTTCTTGACCAGTATATATTTCATTTAACGTTTTATCTGGATCCTTTTTTTGAAGACGCTCAAAACGTTTCTGTATTGATTTAATATTTTTTTCATGAGTTAGTATGTTTACGAAAGGTTTTCTATCATCTTCAAGTTTAATATTTAAAACACAAAGATATTTACCTTGTTTACCACAAGAAAATAAAAAGGGATCATCATCTTGGCTTTTTGAAGAATTCCGAGTCAAATTTGTACTTCCACTTGTAAAAATAAAATCTGCTTTTTTAAAATGATCTGGCAAATCATCATGGGTACCCCGATCACTATTTACCATCATGACAATTAGATCTGTTTTCCTTTCAATTTCATTAATATACTTTTGTCCCGCTTCGATATAATTATCGGCAGTCATAGATTTACTCGTATCGGGAAGTTTATCCGTAACACCAATAATGCCAACCCTGAGTCCATCTTTTTCAACAATTAGAAATGGATCGAAAATTAAGTCATTAGATTTGCTGTCTCGAAGATTCGCCGATAAAAAAGGTATGTCAGTTTTACTATCCACATCTTTAAGAAAAGTTAGACCATTTAAAGTTTCATAATGTCCGACATTAATTGCATCACACCCAATTTTTTCATACCCTTCTATAATTGCTCCCGCGCGATAAATTTCAGATTTCTTATTGGTTTGATTTATATTTTTCGTACTAAAAAATAAATCACCTGCATCTAAAATTAAAGGATCAATCCCGGATTCTCGTAATTCATTTATTTTGACAAATCGTCTGGACAGACCGCCCAGTGGATTCTTTTTTCAGCCACATGGATCTAATTGACCATGAACACTTCCTGAAAGAACCATTGTTAGGGTTCCTCGACCCGATGCTTCTGAACACGCTCCCACCATCATTGCCATAATAATAGAAGGAATTGCAAATTTTAAGATTGATTTCATTGTTTATTAGTCGCCACTTAGTTTGACAACATATCCTTTTTTTGATAATAAGTTTTGAATTTTTTCACGATGATTTCCCTGGATTAATATTTCACTATTTTTCACGGCTCCACCAACACCACATCCTTTTTTAAGCATTTTAGCTAATGAATTCATAATCTCGGTAGATTCCTGTAACCCTTTTACAACTGAAACAATTTTCCCACCACCTTTCCGATCCAAATGAATTCTCACCCGTTGTTGTGATGCTTCAACAGGATTGACTCTTTCTATATCGTCTATTAAAGAAATAGAAGGGTCAGTTGAATAGATTAATTTTGATTTGGCCATATCCTATGGGTACTGAACAAATAAAATAGAAAATTGTTCCGAATTTCAATGCGAAAACATACTAATCTTTTAAGGTAATTAAACAGAGCAATTCAATACAAATCATACTTGGAAAATTCTTTAAAAAAATATTTTTAATTATTTTCCATCATTCTAATTGAAGACCGGAAATTTGCTACGTAATTTGATGTATCAAATGGGGCCGTAGCTCAGTTGGGAGAGCGCTTGAATGGCATTCAAGAGGTCGTCGGTTCGATCCCGTCCGGCTCCACTCTTTTGAAATATTACATGTATATCATTTATAGCTCAATTAGTGACCGCTATTACACAGGACATACTGCTGATTTGATCAAACGAATCGAGCAACATAATTCAGGATATTCTTTATCAACTAAAACAGGTATACCTTGGGAATTTTAAATATTAAACGAGATCGATACCCTGTCAGATGATAAATCGATTTGACAGATTATTTGGATTTTTGCCCCATTGAAAAAACCATATATAAATTACAATGATCTTCTTTCTTTTTTCAATTTTCATCAAAGTTTTTCATTAAAGAAATCAATCATTTTTTTATAGAGATGCTCCCGTGCGCCACCCCCGTATATTCCATGATTCCTATTTGGATAGATGAGCCATTCCACATCCTTCCCAGCTCTTAGCGCTGATTGTACAAAGTGGGTCGTATTTTGAGAATGAACATTATCATCTCCAATTGCATGTATAAGCAGGATACTACCTTTCATACGATTCATCCAAGTCATGACATTAGTAGAATCGTATCCAGATTTATTTTCTTGGGGTAGTCCCATAGAGCGTTCGGTATAGGCCGTGTCATAGAGACGGAAGTCTGTTACAGGGGCCACAGAGACACCTGCCTTGAAATATTTACCGTTTTTAGTCAACATAAGACAAGTGAAATAGCCGCCACCACTCCAGCCCCAGGCACCTATGCGCTTCGGGTCTGCATAACCTTCATCCACAAGATAATTCAACCCGGCCAAATGATCTTTTGCTAAATAATGAGCCATGTCCCCATAACTCAAGTTCTTGAATGCTTCTCCTCGGCCGCTCATTCCACGAGAATCCATGGAAAAAACAATATAGCCTAGTTGGGCTAAATACTGGTTCCAAGTCCTTCCCCACCGATTCCATACGATTTGTGTACCCGGCATCCCATAACCATACATTATAACAGGATATTTTTTTGTTTTTGTATAATTTGGGGGGAGTGTAATAATCCCATCAAGAATTTCAGTATTATCTTTAGTTGGGAAATGAACTATCTTGGGAGTAGTCCATTCATATTCTTTAAACTGAGCAAGGTCTGTCTCACCCAGCACTATTATAATCTCCCCAGATTCCAGATCCCGATAAAGGATCTTTTTCGGAACAGTCAAACTTGAAAAAGTATCGGTAAAATATTTTTTTGAACCCGAAACTGAGATGGTATGAGATCCTTCTTCAGGTGTTAAGAGCTTTATTTCTGTACCATCAAATCCAATAGAGTAAAATCGGTACTCAAATACAGATTCTTTATTAGCTGTAAAATAAATCTTCTGTGCATCTTCATCAATGTAATTGATGGCTGAAACTTCCCACTCACCTTTGGTAATAGGCCAGGAGTTAGAACCTGAATGTTTTGCAATCCAAATATGCTTATATCCTGAATTTTCTGATATCCACAGGATTTTACCATCATTCATGAATTTTATCTGTTCATGATTTTCCAGCCAGCCATCCGGGTCAGATTCCGATAATACTTTTATGGATCTCCCTGTTTGCCGATCGGCAACAAAGATATCCCAGTTCTTCTGTTTTCTGTCCATTTTCAAAAAGGCAACTTTTTCATTATTAACCCATTCCATCCAAGGTAAATAATCATTGTCTACTTGAGCGTATTGAATCCATTTTCGCCCAGCACCTTTAATGCGAAGAATCCCAATTCTTAAGGTTGGGTTTGTTTCTCCTGCTTTAGGATATCGTATTTTTTGTATTTTTGGATATAATCCCATTTCATCAAATAGAATAAACTCAGGGACTTTGGCTTCATTTTCTTCCCAAAAAGCTATGGATTTACTATCTGGCGACCATCTATAACCATCATACCCAGTTAATTCTTCTTCATAAAGCCATCCAAAATGCCCATTAAAAACTGTTTCTGATCCTGTAATAGTAAGACGTTTTTCGCGGTTTCGTTTAAAATTGTAATAATAAAGATTATTATCTTCTCGTACATATGCCGCCATTTTTCCATCTGGCGAAAATTTGACATTCCGTAAATTTTTATTCGATTCACTGATTGGAATTAATTTGTTTTCTCTAAGATCATAAGCAAAATAAGTCCCACTGTTAGAATGTCTCCAAATTTTTCGTGAATCTGTCTTTACCAATAGTTTATCACCAGATTTTGCAAAAGATAAACTACTTACATACAAGTTATCTCCCTGCAAATTAAAAGCTGTACTATCTAAAAAAAGAGTGGTATCCTGATTTGGTAAAGACACCTTATACCATGATTTCCAATTATTCCCACGTCCTCGAAACACATATGCATCTTCATCAGGCACTGGAATTGTCAATCCCAAGGTAGCAATTTTGAAGGGTGAGTTTAAGACCGCTTCTTCATAACTCAGCCATACAGCCAAAACGGGTTTAATCATGACAATTAATAGACAGATCTTAATTAATTTCACTATTAAAGTTCTCCTTTAACTGTTTCAAGAAAATCAACCATCATTTCGAAGGTTAACTTTTTTGTATTTACGTTTCTTGGACTCGGATGGAATGCGCCGTATAATATTAAGCCATTTGGTAATTCATATCTTACTCCATGTCCAAATTTGAATTCTTTCATTTTGAATGGATAGGTTTTTCTTACAAGTTTCAAACAAGAATCAAAGCCTATTTTCCCTAAAGCTAAAACAATCTTAAGGTTTTTTAAACTCTCAAACTCTCTTGACAAATAAGATTCACAAGTGTCTTTTTCTTCAGCTGTGGGTTTATCACCAGGCGGAACACATTTTACAGCAGCAGTTATATAAGCATCTAGTTTTAATCCATCTTCTCGATGATCTGATTTTGCTTGGTTTGCCAATCCAACATAATGAAGACATTTAAATAAAAAATCAGCTGATTTATCTCCGGTAAAAACTCTTCCTGTTCGATTTCCTCCATGAGCGGCGGGCGCAAGCCCAAGAATCATCAGTTTTGCTTTGGGACTTCCATAACCTGGGACAGCCTTCCCCCAATAATTCCAATCTAAATATGATTTCCGTTTTTCTCTGGCAATTTTTTCTCGGAATTCTACAAGTCGGGGGCATTTCCGACAAGAAATGACGTCTGTCTCAATTTGGGCGATTGTCATTCATTTGCCATAAGGAGCACTTTGCCAAAATTATTTCTATCTGAAATATATTGATGCGCTTCAGCGGCTTTTTCTAAAGAAAAAACAGCATCCACTTTTGGAGAAATAATTCCATCATCTAACCATTTCAATAATAACGTTCCATATTTTTTAACCAAATCTTGTCGATGTTGAATTAAGCCAAGATGAAATCCAAATACGCCTTTATTTTTCGTCATGAGATGCATAGGATTAAATTTTGGCATACCCAAATATTCAGGAATTATTTTTAAAATATTCTTTTTTGTTCCCGGTGCAGCTTTGCTAAATCCATAAGAAATTAAACGGCCAAATTCAGCCAAACATCCATAGCTTTCTTTCAAAGCTTTGCCACCCAAAGAATCAATAATGACATCGGCACCTTTTCCGTCTGTTAAGACTAACACTCTTTCTTTAAAGTTCTCCGTTCTATAATCAATTAAGTGTTCCACACCCATATCACGGATCTGATTATGTTTCCATCCGGAACAGGTACCAATAATTTTAACTCCGAAATGTTGAGCAAGTTGGAGAGCAGCAATTCCCACACCGCCTCCAATTCCGTGGATTAAAATTGTTTCATCTTCCCGGATGGCCGCCTGATGTATCATCATGAAATAAGCTGTTAAATAATTAACTGGAACGGCTGCTGCAATATCCAACCATTTTTCATCTAAAAAAAATAATTGTTCAATAGGGACATTGGCATGAGTGGAATATCCATGATTTCGAGATAAACCAACAACTGCCTTCCCAATTAAGGTTTTTGTGGAATCATCTCCAGACTTCTCAACAAGCCCAGCTATTTCAAACCCAGGTACAAAAGGTGGATTCGGTGCAGTAGGGTATAATCCCATACGGCTCATAATATCTGCAAAATTAATTCCGGAATATTTAATTTTTACACAGACTTCACCTGCTTTCGGCTCGTCGAGTTTGTCCGGTTTTAACTGCAAAACATCTGGCGAACCATGTTTTGTAACGAATATTGATTGGCAATCAGTCATAATAGAGCTTGAAAGATACATCCGTCTTGCTCATTGTTTCATCAATTACCCTAACATAAATTTGCCCGCCGTTTTCTACGGTATAATTTCAATTTTTATCATCATTATTATAATGAAGGAACCTTTATGGGACTAATGACTGCCATGCGTGAAAAAATGCATGTCGTGTTGTGGGCATTGCTTGCAATGTTCATATTAAGTATGACTATCGGCGGACTCGTCGGTGGTGCAAATGTAATAGATATTTTAGCTGGCAATGTAGATCCTCGGACGACCATTGCTCAAATCAATGGCCAGGATATATCTCCGGATTATTTTAATCAATTGGTTACCCAACAAATTGAGCAGGCTCGTTCAAACGGCCAGAAAATAAGTGATTTTCAAGTCCAGCGAGCTCGCAATACTGCTTGGGATAATATGCTACAAGATGTTCTAGTTTCTCAGGAAGTAGATCGATTGAATATATCTGCGTCTGACGACGAAGTGATATTTCATTTAGAAAACAACCCTCCACCGTTTCTTCAGCAAAATCCAAATTTTCAAACTGAAGGTGTATTTGATTGGACTAAATACAAAACAGCTTTATCTAGCCCACAAGGCGACGAATGGGTTCCAATTGAAAATTTTATGAAATCAACTTATATCCCTAATTTCAAACTTCAAAAATTTTTAGATGAAAGTATTATTATTTCTATCCGGGATGTGAAAAATGAATTTTCTAAAAAAAATGTAAAATACACCGTTTCAGGAATTCATGTTACGTCTGCAAAAGTTCCGACCGAAGAAACGAATCCTACTGATGAAGATCTTCGAGAAGAATATGAAAAAACTAAAGTTGATTTTTCACATGACGAACTCAGATCCGTTTCCTATGTCAATTGGAAAAAGAGTCCATCAAAAGATGATACTGTTTCAACAAGAAAACTTGCTACTGCACTTTATGAACGGGCAAATGAAGGTGAAGATTTTTCAACACTTGCAAACGAGTATTCTATGGATCCAGGAAATGCTGGGACAAATGGCGGTGATCTTGGTTGGTTTGGAAAAGGTCAAATGGTTAAAGAATTTGACAAAGCTGCATTTGCGGCAAAAAAAGGGAATATTCTCAAACCTATTAAATCAAATTTTGGATTCCATATTATTCATGTCCAAGATAAAAAAACTGAGAATGGCAAAGATTTAGTTTTAGCATCTCATATCCTATTGAAAATTGAGATCAGCCCTACAACCTTGTCTAACATGAAAAGAGAAGCAACACTTTTTAGTTATGATGCTCAGGATAATGGATTTGCATTGGCGGTTGAAGAACATGGTCTCAACTCAAATTCTCATGAAAAATTAACTCAAGACAGTTTTTCCATCCGTGGATTAGGTGGACTTCGGGCAGGTGTTCGTTTTGCATTTAATAGTAAAACCGGTGATGTATCGAATATTATTGAAAATGATCAAAATTTTGCTATCTTTACTTTAGATAAAGTAATTGAACCCGGACTTAAATCTTTCGAAGATGTTGAGAATGAACTAAAAGGATCTTTAAAAAAAGCCAAAGTCATGGCTGCGACTCTTGAAAAAGCCAATAAATTATTGGTGAAAATTTCCAGTCAAGAATTGGGATTGAATTCCGTCATTGATTCGGATGATGAATTAGATGGAATTAAAGACGAAGTAAAAACATTATCTCAAGGATTTACATCCATTGGGAGAAGTAATTTTGTAACGGGCGCACTTTTAGCTGCCGATCCGGGGGATATTCTCGGCCCAATAGAAACCGGTCGTGGACATGCCATTTTAGAATTAAAAAAAGTTACAGCATTTGACTCAACTGAATTCGAAGTACAAAAAGAATCTTTACGAAAAACAATTTTTAACCGAAAACAAAATCAATACTTCCAAGCTTGGTTAGACGACCTTAAAACGAATGCTGATATTGTTGACAATCGGAACTTTTATTTCTAAATAAATTTTCGCCACTATATCCACAAAGGTTCATTTATTTATTTTGATTACAAAAAAGGTACGGCAACGTACCTTTTTTGTTTTTAGAATAGTCATGACCTTGAAATTCCCTAAATTGACCCCCTTAAAATTTTAAATATTATGACTTATTTTACACTTGATCTAAAAATTGAATCATCTATGGCAACCGTTTCTTTAAATCGCCCTGATGCACGAAATGCCATGAATGAAACCATGATGGAAGATTTAAAAAGTTGTTTCAATCTCCTATCCACTTTAGACGAAGTCAGACTCGTTATTTTAGAAGGAATTGGACCATCCTTTTCAGCCGGTGCCGATCTCCAAATGATGAAAGATTCCGGTGGGCAAACCCGAGAACAAAATATTGTGGGAACTCGACTTTTATCGGAGATGTATCAATCCATTGATCACTGCTCCAAACCCATTTTAGGCGTAGTCCACGGTCATGCTTTCGGTGGTGGATTTGGATTATGTTGTGTATGTGATATAGTGATCGCAGAAGAAAAAACAATCTTCTCCCTTTCTGAAGTTCTTATTGGATTGATACCTGCCGTCATTGCTCCTTATGCAGAAAATAAAATTGGTAAATCCTGGTTTCGTGCTCTTGGAATTTCCGGTGAAAGATTTAATGCAACCTTCGCTGAAAAAATTGGATTAATCCATTATTCTGTAAAAGAAAATGAAATAGTTATGATGACAGATCATATTATAAAACAAGTATTAAAAGGTGGCCCAATTTCTCAAGCGAAATTCAAAGAATATTTAAGAAATATGCCATCTGAAGATTCTGCTAATGTGATTGCAGAAATACGCGCCAGTGAAGAAGGCCAGGAAGGATTATCCGCATTTCTTGAAAAAAGAAAACCAAACTGGATTAAGGACTAAAATGACATCATTGCCATCATCAATTAAGATTGTTGAAGTCGGTCCCAGAGATGGATTACAAAATATAGACCAAACCATTTCTACAGAGGATAAGGTAATTTACATTGATTTGTTAACAGACGCTGGATTTCAAGAAATCGAAGTAACGAGTTTTGTTTCCCCAAAATGGATTCCACAATTAGCTGATTCCGAAGATGTTTCCACTCAAATTGATCGAAATGATTCAATAACATATACTGCGCTCGTTCCGAATTTACGCGGATTGGAAAATGCTATAAAATCAGATTACAATTCTGTGGCTGTTTTTACAGCAGCCAGCGAAACATTTTCAAAGAAAAATATAAATTGCTCCATTGATGAATCCATTCTCAGATTTAATGAAATGATGGAACTTTGGGAAAAACATTCGATTCGTGTACGGGGATATATTTCTACCGTGTGGCATTGTCCGTATGAAGGATCAATCAAAACAGAAAAAGTGATGGATATTATTGCGAAATTATTTGATTTAGGGATTCAGGAAATATCTTTGGGGGATACTATCGGAAAAGCGACTGCCGACGAAGTTCGATATTCATTGGAAAAAATATTGAACCGATGGGATCCTGCCCATTTTGCACTTCATATGCATGACACATTTGACTTAGCCAAAGAAAATATAAAAGCAGCTATGGAATTTGAATTAACTACATTTGATAGCTCAACGGGTGGAATCGGTGGGTGTCCTTATGCACAGGGAAGTTCCGGAAATATTGCATCTGAAAAGATTGTTTCACTATGTGATTTGATGGGCTTTGAAACCGGAATCGATAAAATTAAATTAGAAAAAGCTACAAACTTTATTCAAAATATTGTTAACAAGGAGTCTGTTACTCATGGCGAAGATTGAGACAAGAATTGATACATCTTCAGAAAAATATAAATCCAATTATGAACATCATAAAGCTTTATCTGATGATTTAAAATCCGTACTGGAAAAAGTTCGGGAAATGGGTCCACCTCATCGAATTGAGAAACATCATAAGCGTGGAAAACTCACTGCGAGAGAACGAATCAATAATCTGAAAGATGGCAATACAAATTTTCTTGAATTTTCTGAATTGGCAGCTTTTGAAGTTTACGATGACTCCGTCCCTGCTGCGGGAGTTATTACGGGAATTATTACTATCCAAGGACACGCCTGTATCGTTGTTGCTAACGATGCAACAGTAAAAGGCGGGACTTACTACCCTTTGACTGTTAAAAAGCATTTACGGGCCCAAGAAATCGCGTTTGAGAATCGCCTTCCTTGTATTTACCTTGTTGATAGTGGTGGTGCATTTTTACCAAAGCAGGATGAAGTTTTTCCTGACAGAGATCACTTTGGGAGAATTTTTTATAATCAAGCCAGAATGAGTGCAGACGGTATTCCACAAATTGCATCTGTGATGGGGTCTTGTACAGCCGGGGGGGCCTATGTTCCTGCCATGAGTGATGAAGCGATCATTGTAAATAAAACGGGTACAATTTTTCTTGGTGGACCACCTTTGGTTAAAGCAGCAATCGGCGAAACGGCAACATCTGAAGAATTGGGTGGCGCACGCCTTCATACTCGATTTAGTGGAGTGGCAGATCATTTTGCAGAGAACGATAATGATGCTTTAGAAAAAATCCGTGGAATTCTGAATCATTTTCCAAAACCGGCAGCAATAAATATTGACTATAATGAGCCTGTTTATGCTCAAGATGAATTATTTGGCGTTCTTACAAAAAGTCATAGAACACCATTTGATGTCCATGAGATTATTGCACGAATTGTAGATGAATCCAATTTTGAAGAATTCAAATCTGACTATGGTAAAACATTGGTAACCGGATTCTGTAAAATCGGTGGCGAGACTCTTGGAATTGTGGCGAATAATGGCGTTTTATTTAGCGAGACTGCTTTAAAAGGTGCCCATTTTGTCGAAATTTGTGGACAACGAAAAATCCCATTACTCTTTCTTCAAAATATTACCGGATTCATGGTGGGGAAAAAAGCCGAAGCGGGTGGCATTGCGAAAGATGGAGCCAAAATGGTTCAAGCAGTGGCTACGGCTAACGTTCCTAAAATTACCGTTGTAATTGGTGGAAGTTTCGGAGCAGGAAATTATGCTATGAGTGGCAGATCCTATCAACCCCGATTTATGTGGATGTGGCCAAATTCTAGAATTTCTGTCATGGGTGGCGACCAAGCTGCGAATGTGTTGGCAACCGTCAAAAATGAACAATTGAAATCTGAAGGTCGCGAAATGACTCAAGATGAATTGGAATCTCTAAAAAAACCTATTCTTGAAAAATATGAAAAAGAAGGCCATCCATATTATGCCAGTGCTCGATTATGGGATGATGGTGTGATACAACCTACGGACACTCGGCGTATATTAATTCAAGCGCTTAAAGCTATAAAAAATAATCCAATTCCTGATACAAATTCCCCTGTTTTTAGAATGTAATAATTGGTGTAATTCCGAAAGAAACATAACAAAAATCGGGGTTCAATACATTGCTATTCTTTGGTGTGATTAATTGTTAAACGGAAAATTAAAAGAATATCATCTTACACTTCTGATGATTTTGGCTATGGTTACATGGGGACTCTCCTGGACAAATGCCAAAATCCTAGGATCTTATGGTGATGCGCCATTAATTATGTTTTGGCGATTCTTTATTGCCACCATCTCCTTTGCTCCCATTGTCTGGTGGAAGGGACATTCATTTAAAATCAATCGAGAAAGTTTTTATTATATAATCCTAAATTCATTTTTTTTGACCTTATATAATTATTTCTATTTTAAAGGAACTCAAGTAGGGCTCGCTGGTGCTGGCGGCGTTTTGGTCACAACATTAAATCCAATAATCACTTCATTAATTTCAGGACTTTTTTTGGGCGGGATTCTCTATAAAAAAGATTTAGTTGGGTTAGCCCTTGGATTCGTTGGCGGAGCTTTAATTATTCGCCTATGGGAAATGGATATGACACTTTTGTTCCAAACCGGAAATTTTTATTTTATTATGGCATCCTTTTCATGGGTTTCGGTTACCCTAATAACATCCAAATCCAAAAAGGTAATTTCATTTATTCCTTATAGCTTTTGGAGTTTTGCATTTTCAATTTTACTCAGTTTCGCACTTGCAATAAACGAACCCATTTTAGATGTATTCCAATTTGATTTCATTTTTTGGCTCAATTTGATTTTATTAGCAACTGGAGCCATGGCATTTGGCACATCTGTCTATTTTCTGGCATCTGTTGAATTAGGCCCAAAAAAGGCCAGTGCTTATATTTTTACAGTCCCTTTAACAGCCATGGGTTTTGCTATGTATTATCTAGACGAACCGCTCATTATGACAACCCTTTTAGGTGGAATTTTGGCAATTATTGCTGTTTTTTTAATTAATAAATAATAAAGCACCTGCATAACAGCTGATGTTTTATTGCAAAATAAAATTCTAATTAAGCAGGATTCAGAGATTTTTGAAATTTTTCTAATTGTTCTTTGTAATATTTATCTTCAGAATTAAAAGAGATACATTTTTCTATTTCTGAAATTGCCTCTTCTGTACGATCCAATTTCCACAAAATTTCTGCTTTGGTATCCAAATACATATATTTGTTTTTTTCATCTGTTTCATTGTCGATGGCCCATGAAATTTTGTCTAAGGCAAGATCAAGATTTAAGTCTAATTCTGACATTCGCCATGCAAATCCATTCATTGCCCCTGGGTTAGGTTCTTTCATTCCATGGACGACACGGACATATAAATTGGCTTCCAAAGCAGGATCAGTGCCTCTTCGTCTTACGAAATACATGGCTTCTTGCAATGCATTGATGGAATTTTCATTTTCAGAATTTTCATCCGCATAAGCAATTAATATTGCTGGATCTCGTGTTTCTCTCGCTTCATATAAAATAGAGAAGAATTTGGCAGTTCCTGCAGAATCCGTTCCTGCTGCCAAGATAGCATTCACCATTCGTTTGGCGGAACCTGGATCATCCATACCTTCATATTTCTTTGCTAATTTGAAAAGAGTACTAAATTTATTGGGGTTTAATTGAAAATCTCGCAATAATGCAGGTAACGTATTTTTTCCCGATTTAATTCGTTCCAGTTGAATTAAAAAGGGTTCCGGTGGCAAATAGCCTACGATTCGGTCGATCTCTTCACCTTTAGCGTTTGCAAATACTATCGTTGGAAATCCACGTACACCAAATCGTTTTGCCAAATCGATGCCTTCACCTTTTTCAGCATCAATTTTCATACTGGTTAGATTTTTATTTGCGAATGATTTGACAGCTTTGTCTGAATATGTATCGGCATCCAGCCGCTTACACCAGCTTCACCATTCGGTTTCAAAATCCATTAAGACAAGTTTTTCTCCTGTTTGAGCTAAAATGGTTGCAAAAGGGATATCCTTGTTCCATGCATAAGGTTCATCCTTGGCACATCCAAAGAGCATGAGTCCAATGAGTGTTAAACAAAATTTATTTTTCATATTGTTTCCATTTTTTCTTTTAAGGTTTTTAAAATTATTTCAGGAACCTTTGTGGGTCGACCAGATTTTTTCATAAATGCATGAATTGTATATCCGGTGACCAATGTTTGTTCCCTAATTTTCGGGTGAACAAAATATTCGATTTTCAATCGAGCTTTTGGTAATTCTGATATGGATGTTTCAACAATAATTTCTTGTTCAAATTTTGCACCTTTTTTATAATCGCAATGGCTGGTGATTACCGGTAAATAAATCCCCTGATTCTCAATCGTTGTAACATCTAATCCAATTGAGTTAAATAATTCAGTTCGAGCTGCTTCAAAATATTCAAAATATCGGGAATAATAAACGATTCCCATTTGATCCACATCTTTATAATAAACTTTGACAGGATAATCAAACCGGATCATGCATTTTCCTGAAAATAGCCAAGTTTATCATATTTCTGAATTCGATTTTCTAAGAAATCTTCCGGTACTATTTTAGATAATTGCTCCAACTCATCTAATAATACGGATTTTAATTCATTTGCGGCAGCTTCAAAATCTCGATGAGCTCCACCATTGGGCTCAGAAATTATTCGGTCGCATATACCAATTTCCATCAAATCTTTTGGTGTGGGTTTTAATGCTTCTGCAGCATCCTCTGCCTTTTTCGCATCCCGATATAAAATTGAAGCGCAACCTTCAGGACTTATAACAGAATACCATGTATTTTCTAACATAAGCATTCTGTCACACACGCCAATTCCCAATGCCCCACCACTTGCACCTTCGCCAATGACAACGCTCACAATCGGAACTCGAAGTCCAGACATTTCTAAAAGATTCCTAGCAATGGCTTCTCCTTGGCCTCTTTCTTCAGCACCAATTCCAGGGTAAGCCCCAATCGTGTCCATAAACGTAATAACGGGAAGATTGAATTTCTCTGCTAATTTCATTATGCGTAAGGCTTTGCGATACCCTTCCGGGCGCATCATTCCAAAATTCCGGTGAAGGTTTTCTTTGGTATTTCGCCCTTTTTGTTGTCCAATAAAAGCGACTTTTTTATCTCCTAACTTCCCCAATCCAGACACAACGGCAGGATCATCCATAAAATAACGGTCACCATGTAATTCAATAAATTCCGGAGAAAAGAAATTAATATAATCTAATGAATAAGGTCGGTTTGGATGACGCGCTAATTGAACACGTTGCCACCGAGATAAACCAGAATAATTTTTTTCAATCAATCCAAAACGCTTTTCTTTCAATTTCTGAATAGAATTAATATCGGATTGATTTGGATCATTTGATAATTCTAATTCTATGATTTTGTTATCTAATTCTTGGACGGGCTTTTCAAATTCGAGATAAAATTTTGACATAATTTATTTTTTAATTAAGTATAATCCTGATCCAATTCTATGAAAGCGCTCAACCCTAAAAATAGGATGAGAGCAAAAATTAAATTTGCATAAACAACCGGTAAATTTAGACACAAAAACCCAACCATACTTAAAATGAGTGATGCGCCGTGCATTATCAAAACTGCATGATGAATGGGGATTCCTCTTTGTGCTAATCGGTGGTATGTATGATCTTGAGATGCTTTATGTATTTTTTTACCACGTTTCAATCGAGAAAAAACGACTAAAACCATATCGAATAATGGAATCGCAAATACAAGAATTGGCACAAACCATGTTGATGCCTGAGACCCGGTTTTTGGTTCATAAATTATTGCAGCCGCTGCCAATAAAAACCCTAAAGATTGAGCGCCTGAATCTCCAAGGAAAAGGCTGGCTGGCCTAGAATTAAATAAATAAAGTGCGATTGAGATTCCCAAAATTATGGTACATAAAAATGCAAGTTCTGTTTGTCCCGTCACTAATGAAATCATTAAGAAAAATCCACTAGAAACACCCGATAACCCAACAGCTAAACCATCCATACTATCAATAAAATTAAATGCATTTGTTACGGTTACAAGCCAAAGTATCGTTAATAATAGATTCATCCAATGACTCATTGGATCATCCAATTGTATTAGAAATTCAGGTGAATCAAAAAATTGAACCTGAACGCCTAAATAGATTAAAATGACGGCAGCAAACGTTTGACCCAATAATTTGGGGATGGCTGTTAAATGTATAAAATCATCCAACAAGCCTACCAATCCTACTATCAAACTAGATATTATTATAGCCCAAATACGAGGTTCATCGCACATTCCAGTCAACAAAAGCATAACAATAAATGTATCCATGAGAACAATTCCACCCACAAGTGGAACAGGATTGTGATGATTTTTATGCTCAGCACTACCCGGGATATCCATCAATCCAATATAGGGAGCGAATTTTATACTAATCCATGAGAGTCCAACTGCCAGAATAATACTCCCCATAAGCAATAGCATTACATATTCAAGTTGTGCGAAATTTTCCATCTAATGACTTAGTAAATATTTCCCTTCAGCAAAGATTAATTTACAAAACATAATAGCTGAATAGAAAAGATTGAATGGTCTAGAATAATCTGATGAAAAATGTTTTTGATATAATAAATAATATGATCTATGCCATTCAAAAATAGCCCTAAATGGAACTGAATCAGCGCCACCTTTTCCACCAATATGAGTCATTATAGAAATTGGATTATACATTATTTTCCACCCACCCTTTTTAGCACGAAAACAAAAATCAGAATCTTCTTGATAAGCAAAAAATTGTTCGTCCAATAATCCAATTGATTCAAACACTTCCTTTTTCACAATGCAACATGAACCGGAAACAGCTTCCACCTCATTGATTTCATTTTCATCTAAATGATTTAAATGGTATCCAGTGAATCGTGTATCATTCGGATATCGGCTTGATAAACCTAAAAAATAAGAAAAAACAGCTTGGGGGCGCGGGATGCCACGCCGACATGATTTTTGAAATGAGCCATCTTCATTCAAGACTTTTGGACCACAAATCCCAATGGACGGATCCGATTCCATAAAATCAATAAGTTTAGCTAAAGAGTATGCATCACAACGAGAATCGGGATTCAAAATGAAAATGTAATCGCCTTCAGCCTGATGCAAAGCTTGATTCATGGCTTTTGTATATCCTTCGTTTCTCGAGTTTTGGATAAGAAATACTACCGGATAGTTGGATTGGATATATTCTACAGAACCATCATGGGAATTGTTATCCACCAAAATGATTTCAGATGCGTATCCATCCAAAGCAGTATTTAATGAATCAATGCACAGACCCAAATGCTTTCGGGCATTTAAATTCACAATACAAACAGATGCCTTCATTCAGGCTTTAATTCCATCCAAATATTTTCCAAATCCGTAGTCGCCACACCATCCAGATTGCTTCATACATAATAGATTTTGACATTTTAGATTCGCCAATAGTTCGATCATGAAAAATTATCGGTTCTTCCTTGATCCGAGCATCTTTTCGCCAAGCGCGAAAATTCATTTCAATTTGGAAAGAATAGCCTTGAGATCTGATTTTATTGAAATCAATTTGCTTTAACAAGGATGAGCGCCATGCTTTAAATCCACCCGTCCCATCATTGATGGGCATTCCTGTTACAATCTGGGAATACATATTAGCACCATAACTCAAAATCAAGCGGCTGATGGGCCAATTGACAACACTCACACCGTTAATGTACCGACTCCCAATTACTAAATCATTTTCCGCCAATTGCCCTACAAGTATCGGAACATCCTTGGGATCATGGGACAAATCTGCATCCATTTGAACGATGGCTTCGTAGTCATTTTTCAGAGCCCATTTAAACCCAAAAATGTAAGCTGTTCCGAGCCCCATTTTTCCAGGCCGTTCTTCAAGATAAAGAGTGGGGTACATTTTTTGAAGGTCTCTCACTTTTGCTGCAGTTCCATCAGGAGAATTATCGTCCACCACCAATAAATGAAAGTTTGGATTAGGTCCTAAAACTTGCTCTACCAAACTTTTTATATTTTTGGATTCATTATACGTGGGCGAAATGATGAGCGTTTTCATTTAATTTTTCTTTTGTAAAATGGCATTAAGGCAATCATCAATGGATGGTTGAACCACATTCAAAACTTCAACTAACTTATCAGATTTTAAACCCGATTTCAAGGGTCTTGGTGCTGGTTGATTCAATGCTTTAGTAGTAATTGGAGAAATCAATTTTGAATCCAATTCGTATTTTTCAGCTATTTTTTTTGCGAACTCAAATCGATTTAAATAATCCGCATCTCCCCAATGCACGATGCCCGAAAGATTATTGTTAATACAAAGTGAAGATACATCTGCTAATGATTTTGTCCATGTTGGATTATTAATTTGATCATCTACAACATTAATTTCTTTTTGATTGGTTAATGAATTCACGACCCAATTCAAAAAGCTGGCTTTTGTTGTGGAAGAATCGTCATAAATGACATTGCCCCGAATCACTAAATGATTAGGATTGTGGTTTAGTAAAATACGTTCGGAAGCTAATTTAGTTTCACCATAAATAGATATTGGGCAAACGGCATCTTCTTCAAAATACGGACCATTTTCTCCATCAAAAACATAATCTGTGGAAAATTGGATTATTTTGCCGTTAAATGAATCACATAAATGTTGAACGCCAGCAATATTAATTTCTTTTGCAAGGTTGGGATTTGATTCACAGCCATCTACACTCGTCATGGCTGCAAGATTGATTATCAAATCTGGTTGAACAACATCAATGACATTTTTTACTATAATTTGGTTTTGGATATCCAAAGTAATTCCAGTTTCACCGCTTGGAATATTTCTCCCAGTTCGACAAATATCATGTTGTTCCTGCAATTTTTGACTTAAAGCAATTCCTAATTGTCCAAAAGCACCTGTAATTAAAATTTTCATTCAAACTCAATTTTAAATGTTTTTACAACCAAATCTAATTTCCGCATGAAAATTGATTTATCGTTGCCGGGATGATGAATTAAATAATTAATATGGTAGGTTTTATCATTATTTTCATCGTAGAAAACATAAGACCTAAAAGGGCCACCCTTTGCTTCTTTAACATTAATTGTTTCCCAAATACCGTCAGCTCGAAAAGCGTTGGAATTCCCATAGGGTGTTTGATTTAACTTGAATTTATAATCATGAAATTGGATAAACCCATAATGAGATTTTGGCCAGTCCCAAATATATTCTCCGGCTTCCAATTCATTTTCCACTAAGTTTCCATCTTCCCATCCAATGCCTATCCATTGGAATGGCATTTCAGCGCCTAACCAAACAAATTGTGAATCGAAATTCGCTTTAATCTTAGTCCATCCCCACGGGATTTTCATTGACCAACCAAATTCAGTTTTGAGTGAATCTTCCAGCTTTTTATTACGATCATCTCCAAAAATATATCGGCTTTGACGTTCCACAAATAGATCATAAAACTGTTTCCTAATAAAGTCCTTTTTCGATTCAACTGTTGCAAAAAGTTGTTCCACAGACATTGCGTTTATAATCATAAATAATTGGTTTCGAGCATTCACATCTTTAGCCAAGATTACAGGATCACCCAATTCTGTTTCTTTGAATTGATTGGCTGGTAATAATTTTTTAACTAATTGATACCCTGAGTTTCCTTCATCTCGAGCTACAGCCGCCACCACAACTTTTGATTGATCATTGAGCTCATTATAAACTAATGGATCTGAAAATTTTAAATAATAATAAGGTTCAGGTTCTGGTGTAAAAAGTGTATCTGTAAATATGGAACTAAGATAATCGCGAATGACCGGTTTATCTAATTCAGAACAAATAACTCGAATTTCATTACTTGCGCCTAAGGCTTCCCGTTTAGAGTCGCAACTTCCACAGAAAACTATCATGAGAAGGATAATGATTGATCTTAATTTATTTAGAATAATCATAGCGAAAATTAATCAGAGTTTCTTTCTATTACTACAATCGAGACACCCATTTAATATGAAGTTTACCGTCATTTATTCCACCTTCTTTTGACAGAGCATATTCTATTTGAATAAGCGTATTCTTATTAATTTGGGTTATTCCAAATCCATAACCATATTTTAATGGTTCACCTTCAACAGTTTCATCCAATACACCATCTAAAAATACTTTTCCTTCAAATTCTCGAACCGGTTGAAAACCAAATTCTAATGTTGCTATTTGAAAATTTGGAGAAGCAAATGATTGTTCTTTATAACCACGTAAAGTCGATGTTCCACCGTAAAACATATATCGTGATTTTGGAACTGGTTTTTCAAAATCATGAATATTGTTTAAACGCAATTGAAAAAAAACATGCACTTTTGATTTAAGTGAATGATAATATTGATAATCAAATTTGCTTTTTAAAAAAGTGGATTTATCCTGTAATCCTAGATCCATATCCACACGATAAAATTGACCACGATTTGGTAATAATCTTTCATTTCTAGAATCACGTAATAATGAAAACGAAAATGCTTTGAAAGCAATTTTGTTATACCCATTTAATTCACCATTTAGTGTGGGAGTTGTGACACCGGAAATTATCCCAATTTTTGATTGTGCTTCCCACGGTAAATAAATATTTAAAAGAGATTTTTTTTCGATGAATGTATAGTAGCCACCAATCAATTCGTGATGATACTGGAAATCAATACCAAAGTCCATTCCGAACGGATGAGGCTCAACTATCTGAAATTTGATTAATTGAGACAAGGAATCAACCCGTTTCCATTTTAGATCTATCATCCCTGCTGTTTGCATCAAGTTTTCAAGATGGAAGTTTATTTCGCCAGTAATATCCCAATCTTCTTTATTTTGACTTACACCGAATAGACCTGAAAAGTTGCTTTGAAAATCTGGTCGAAAATGGATAATAGCTCCCAATTTTTCTTGATTAAAAATTCCATATTTTATCTGTGGCAGACCGTTTAAGAAATAATAACGATGAAATATAGTTTTTCCGATCTTTGAGAATCCTTCACCCACATTTGTATTTTGAAATGGAGTTTTTAATCGTTTTGAAAATGACGGACGAAAATTATCTAACCCTGAAAAAATAATCGAATCTAAACTCTGCTCAATATGTACTCTTTTATACGTTGACTGGTTTGATTCAATAGAATAGAATTTTAATTGGAATTCTGTTGAAAGATTTTCTTCTGATTCTAATATTGAAAATAGTGAATCTGTAACAATGCTAGGGTTTAAAGATTTTATCTCAATGTTTTGTCCACAAATCCAACCGAATGAAACGATTATAATTACGTTAGAAATTAGCACGAATTTCTCCCTGAAAAATGACAAAATTATCATATCGATCATCATGAATTGTTGTCATGGAAAAAATCATAGAGACAGATTGATTCAGAAAATATTGTACGCGGGTATTTGACCGGAAACTGCTTCCTATTGGGAATCCATTTAATGCTTCCGGTGGAAGAAATTCTGCATCATTATTTTCGCTTGCTTTCACCCAACTGATTCCAGTTTGAAATCGTCCCATTTTATTCAGAAAAGCACGCCCATCCATTTTGAATCCTAAGGCATTTGCCTGAAATGAATTCCCTTGCTGAATTCCTTCATCAACTCCACCTATTATTCCAAAGTCTAAATCCATAAATGAGTTAAATCGAAATTGTAATTTTGTTTCATTCCAAGTTCCCTTTATTTCTCGATTTCGTAACGACGAAATGGATGATTCAACATCCATTTCTCGGAAGGTTAACTGATTCGTAATTAAGAGTGATTTTGTAACTGATTGACTTATATCGAACCCAATTTTGGTCAAATGATCAAGATCGTTACCACGTGGATCTAAACCATTTAGGGAATGGCGATTCTCGATCCAAACCATCAACCGTTTGTCGCCATTATATATCAGGTCTAATCTTGAATCTAAAAAGGAACGGGAAATTGTTGAATCCAATAAAGTTGGATTTATCACATTACTTAGAGTTGATTTTGTCCCACGAAAATCGAATCTTAAATTTCCTCGGATCAAAACATTCGGGAAATCATTTATTTTCCCTAAATCCAATTCGAATGATTGTATACCACCCAAAACAGTATTTGGATTTCGATTTCCCGTGGGAACAGTATAAGAAATGTATGCACCGTTTGGATCTGAAACATAAGTATTGAAAATTGGATCATAACGATATTGTCCTAATCCCGTTCCAATAGAATCATAAACAATTGCCCTTTCTTCCGAGTGAGATTCTTCTATTTTATATCGAGTTTCCCATCGAATTGGATTTAGGGGCTTCCAAAATGAAATATTAATTTGCGCCAAGGAATAATCAAATGAATTCAAATTATTGTTAAATGATTTTATCCTTTTTTGAAATATGACATCTTGTTTCCAACCGGTTTTTGATTTGAATGAATAATTCAGGAATCCTATCATATCTTGAGATTCTTTTTTCCAGGATGAATCATTATCCCAAAAATCGTCATTTCGCCAGTTAACGCCGGATTCAATCTTTTTATTATCTCGATTAAAATTAAATCCAACACCTGAATATTTAAATCGGCTCTGCTCAGATTCTTCCTCCACTAAATAGGATAAAAATGGTGACATTTTAAAAAAATGAGTTTCGGCTCTACCCTCCATTCTTTTGAAAATGCTTCGCTCCTTTTTAACTGAATTTATTTTTATAAATGATCGATTAAATAAAGGATATGAAATTTTTTGAGTGAATTCTGTCCGCTCCCTTTGAATTCCACCCATAATTAATCGAGATAGATCAAAGTCGGTTTCTCCAATATCAATCATAGAATATTTTGTTTTTATATGGGATTCTCGAACGCCGTTATGAATGGTTGAATCCAAATTCCAGTTTCGAGTTTGTAAAATATCAATTTCTCTTCCTAAAGCTTTATAGGTTTCTCCTTTATCCCAATCCGAAACGGACAGAGTCCAGCGTCCAGGACCAATCTCAACAGAGTCAATAGTTACATCAAAGCGACGGGAAAATCCATTTTCTTTTTCCAAGGATTGATTAAGCACATTTCGGTAAAAACCACTTCCTGAAATATTCGTTTTTAATGAAACATGTTTGCCAATTTTTACATCACTTCCAATGAAGCTATATGATTGTGATTTGGGTGCATAAATAGTTCGATATGGACTATAACTGTCAATACGAAACGATTGTTCTGAGCTTTTCTCAAAATACTCATAATAGATTTGTCCTTTATTCGATATTTGACGTTGATAATTTCCATCCGGATCAAATTCAAAAGCTATAGAATACCGATCATTCAAATTTTCCGACTTTGACAAATCATAAATAAATATTGAGCCAACTAAAACATAATCTCCTTGAGAATCAAAAATAGCTGTACTTGTTTTCAATTCAGTCGCGGAAATTGCAGATAACGAATCTATAATATTTTGATCCCAATTACTTTTCTGAAATTGATCAGACTCTCTATAAAATCCAAAATTCAAACGCCCTATTTTACCAAGTCCTTTTGTAAGTGAGCCGCCAGTGAAACTATTTTGATACTGAAAATCAGAATATTCATATTCAATAAAAATTCGTGAAGCAGAGTGAATTAGGTTTTTGGGCGTAAAATGAATCTCTCCAGATGAATAATCTATGGTGTAATCATGATTTAATCCCCGAATCAATACATGACCATCTACCCAAACTTTTTCAGTTCCAGATAAAACAATTATATCACTATTCCCATTTTTCCCCACCAATTGATAGGGTCCTTGATCACCATCACGTCCCATTATTTCAATAGATGAATAAGCCCCAGTTGATCCACCGTAAACACTTGATCCTGACCAATTATTAGTATTAAAGTTATTTTTTATTCCTACGAGTTTTCTGTTAATATTATTATGCTTATATAATATATCTCCCGCATTAATATTGAATTTAGAATGTGTAACTGAAAAATAGACTTTATCCAAATCTTCCAACTCTCGCGTGACGCCTTCCGGTTGGATTGGTAAAGCTTGATCTGTTAAAACGCCACTCACTTGGATGTCTTCAGACAGCTTTCCATTCAGTTGCATTTGAAGCCCACCCGAAAAATCCGAACCACCCAATGGCGTTATGGATAATTGTCTTGAAATATGACCGGATGTGAAAATGTTACTTTCATCGTTTCTACTTTTTTTATTTACAGAAACGATTGATTTTGATTCACTCTTTTTTGAAAAATCTAATTTCGGTAGCATTTTCCATTTCGGACCAATTTTTAATGGAAGTCCATTTGACAAATAATCATATTTAATAATAATAGGCGGATTTATTATTTTCTTATCGAGAATAATTCTTCCTAAAATTGGGTCAATGTATTTCACCGGAACAGGTAAGCCATCCTGAAAAATAAAAAGAGATGATTCAATTAAAAATGAATGACTACATTGAATTGAATTATCTTCTGGAATTGACAAGATTGTATCAACTGCAGAAGAAACCTGCCCAAAGACAGAACAGGTTGAATAAATTAAAAAGCTAAATAAAGTCCGAGTCTTATTTGACATCCAAAATTAGGATATGGTCATTAGAGAGGATGGCTAATGATCGATTTAAAGATGCAATATCCACAACGGGTAAACTGGCGACGGGAATGGTAACCGTTTCATTTGTTTTAATGGACCTTCCTTCGCCTTGTGTATTGAATACAAACCATCTTTGTCGAACAGGAACCAAAAATTCAGCGTTATCGATTTTAGATGGATAATAAAGTTGGACTTGTCCCAAACGATTAAAGATATGAACTGTTCCATCGCAATCCAAAAAAGCTAATTCTCCATCCTGGTTTACCTCTAAATCTTTAAGACATGCTGATTTCCCAAATTCTTTAGTTAAATCAATAAAAGGCGTTTCAATCAACCGTTTCTGTTCTACCGAAAAAATAACATTATACGTTCTGGAATAAAGGAATAATCTTCCCCAAGAATCCAAAGCGCCTAATTCTGGGAATATATGACGATTCAATTTTGATTCACCCATTGAATTCAAATGATAGTCTAACATTATGATTTTATTTTCGAGTCGATCCACAACTTGAATTCCATTGGGTGAAAGTCCCATCCAAATAAGTTCGTTAAAGGAACTGGATCTTTGGTTAAATCCACCGGAAAGAGTTACATCTCCAAATGATGACAATTCAATCAATTCACTGTGATTCACATCCAAGAGTAATAAATTATTCGCAATAGACCATCCAACTTTAGTCGGTTCAATTCCCAGTAATTCAATTTTTTCAGGGAAAGGTCTATATTCAGCAATTGACACGGAAACTTGAGCAAGTCCAACATTTGCCCAAAAAATAAATATTATGCCATATTTACGAAGCATCTTTTTCGCTGGTAATAATTGGGTTTAATAAAAAATAAGTTCCAATTATCATCATCAATATAGAAATAATTTGGGAGCCAGAGAAAAAGTCAAAAAGATACTTTTCATTGGTCCGGATAAATTCCACACTGAATCTTTCCAATCCTGCAAGTATCAAATATATGAAGAATAAACTTCCAGCAATCTTCACATCATTTCTCCGTTTCCATAGAAAAAAGAAAATGAGTAATGCCGCTGTAAATTCATATAATTGAGTGGGATGAACGGATAATACGCCCGATTCAAATCCCGAAATATCAATCCAAGGATAATAAGCAGAAAAAACCGAGGATGTGCTGGGTGGTAATCCTTCTGGAAACGAAACGCCCCATGGTAAAGTTGTGGGAATACCATAATCATCTCCCACAAGGAAACATCCGATTCGACCTATTCCGTATCCCAAAATAAGAAGAGGCGCCACAATATCTGCAAAAGTTAGCCACGGTAAATCGTTCTTTCTTAAAACGATGGTTACCGCTAATGTTCCGCCCATAAGGCCTCCTAAAAACACTAACCCCGATCCACTAAAAATCATGCCAAATGGATCCTGAATAACTTGATCCAGGTTTTCTAAAAGATAATAAATTTTCGATCCCAATATGCCACCAATGGCGGCCCAGAAAATCATGTCTGAAGCTAACTTTTCTTGATAGCCTTTTCTTTGTAAATCATAATTTAATAGAAAGTAAGTTGTGTAAAAAGCCATCACCAGCATAAAGCCAAAGGAATAGATTGTGATGGGGCCAATTTCAAATAGAACAGGAAACATTAAGTTTTTTCTCCACACTCTGCACAGAATTTGTCTGCCGAGTTTAATTGTTGTCCACACTGTGAACAATGGTTATGATGCTTAAGTTGATGATTACGGTTTTTAAACAGTATCAATGCAATGAATAAGGTAACAATCCCTAAAGCAATTATGGGTTCCCAACTATAAAGTTTGTGACGTTTTATTTTTTTTCTCGGGACATCCGTAGATTCTTTTTGTTGTGACAAATTCATGAGGTCTGCCAAAACACCTCGTGTTGTTAATCCACGTGGGTTTAAATAGGAAAACGAAATGAGTCGCTTTTGAAATGCGTCAATTGACTCTAATTTTACTGTATGATTTATTTGTCCATGAGCATCGTCGGTGGTTTCCCCATTGAATCCTGTATATGAAAAATTTTCAGCTGAAAGTGGTTGTTGAATTTCCAGATTGAGACTCTGCACTTTTTCTGAGAAGGAAATTTCATATTCAAAATTTCGTTCACCTGAATTTTCATATTTAGACGAATTAATCATGTAGGCGAATTCAATCATATCTTTAGAAACTTTTACCCATTTGAGTCCATTCTTTTCCATTGTCAACTCTGTGATGAATTCCAATCCTCCGTCCGATTTAGTACTAATCAGGGAAACTGAATCAACATCATGTGGAACAGAAAATAAAAACAGCTCTTGATTGAATTGATCTGTCCGGTGTCCACTGAATAAAATCGTAACTCTATTTTGATCATATTCAGGAATGATGGACAATCTTCCATGAGAAAGATCAGCTTTTAATACACAGATTGAAATGATACAGATAAAATATTTAAACATTTTCATCATAAAATTTAAAAAGAATTTCCATGTTGTGTTGTCATTTGAGTGAGAACAATTAAATCATAAATAGCATGCGACCATGCGGTGATTCCGAATCCACGTAAAAAGTAAAGTGAACCTAATGCGATTCCAGCCAAGAATCTAATCATAAAAATATTGAATGAAAAATAATCACCATATTCACCAATAAAATGGAAAGATGAAAAAATACCCGCAGCAATAACCATGGCCATTCCATTTTTCATTTTTTCTGACCATTGAAATATAAAACCTAGAATACCCGAAATCCCCGCTATAAGAAGCACACGAAAAAGAAACTCTTCATAAATTCCTGCGCCAACTGCCAAGGTGACTCGTTGAATCAACAATGAACCTGTTGGATTCATCAAAAGTAAATTTACATTGGACATGAAATAATAAAGTAGGGCAGACCAAACCACACTTTCACCCATCATGATAAGTAAAAAATCCCCATGAATTTGAGATTTTTCCCAAAATTTTCTTTGAAGAATGAAAGTAATAATGAAACCGACAAAAAAAATGCCACCCATCCACTCTAATCCTGAAACACCAAAAGTTGCCAAAATTTGTCTCATAAGCGCATCGGCGCCATTCCGCAAAACAAATATATCATTGGATGAAGTAAGTAAAATTCCAATTTCGTAAATGAGAAATAATGGAATTGTAAAAAGAAAACTATAGAGTGGTGAGCGGGTCGAGCCCCAATAGGAATTCATTCAATCAGTCGTTATCTACCTGTAGAACTGCCAAAAGAGCTTCTTGCGGCACTTCCACCTTCCCAATCATTTTCATACGCTTTTTACCCTTTTTTTGCTTATCCCACAATTTTCTTTTTCGACTAATATCACCACCATAGCATTTTGCAGTTACATTTTTCTTAAGGGCTCGAACCGTCGTCCTTGCAATAATTCGGCTATTGATTGCAGCTTGAATCGCAACTTCGAACATTTGTCTTGGAATCAATTCTTTAAGTTTACTACACAGCGCCACGCCACGATGATAAGCATCATCTGCATGACAAATTGTTGATAAGGCATCAACAGATTCACTGTGAATTAAGATATCCAATTTTTGAAGTTGCGCTTTTTCGAATGCTTTGAATTCGTAATCGAATGAGGCATATCCACTAGAAATTGATTTCAATTTATCATAATAATCAAAGATGATTTCACCCAATGGTAAATCATAATGAAGTTGCGCTTTCTCTGGTGATAAATATTGGGTATTCTTATAAATACCTCGTTTTTTTTGACACAAAGTCATTATACTGCCAATATATTCTTTTGGTGTCAAAATTTCTGCAGAAACAATCGGTTCTAAAATGGCTTCCATATCGCTAGTGGATGGCATTTTTGCTGGCGTGTCCACCTTTATAGTTTCTCCGGTACGCAATAGGACTTCATAAACAACATTGGGTGTGGTTGTTACTAAGTCCAAATCAAATTCACGTTCCAATCTTTCCTGAATGATTTCCATATGAAGTAAGCCCAAAAATCCGCATCTAAAACCAAAACCAAGGGCTTGACTAGTTTCAGGTGTAAACTCCAATGAAGCATCATTGAGTTGTAATTTTTCTAATGCTTGGCGAAGTTGATCATAATCATCTGCTTCAGCAGGATAGAGACCAGAAAAAACCATAGGTTTAATCTTTTTATATCCCGGTAACCTTTTATCTGCTTTATTCTCTTTTACAGTGATTGTATCACCCGGCTCAATATGGGCCATATCACGAATACTGGCAACCACATATCCCACTTCTCCTGACCGAAGTTCATTTGTCTTTACCTTATCCAAGATAAAGTGCCCTGTTTCAGTAATTTCATATTCGCGACCATGGGAAAAAAACTGAGCTGTCATCCCAGGTTTCAATACACCATCAAACACACGGACGTATGGTATTGCCCCTTTATAATTATCATACACGGAATCGAAAATTAATGCGCGAGTTTTATCTTCAACATTGTTTTTTGGGGGATCGATTCGGCTAATTATTGCATCAAAAATATCTTGAATTCCAATTCCGCTTTTTGCGCTGGCTTCAATAATTTCATTCTCATCGCAGCCGATCAATTCCATCATTTGAATTTTTACATCTTCTACCATGGCAGAGGGTAAATCAACTTTATTTAAAATTGGAATTATAGTAAGATCATTCTCAATCGCAAGATAGGTATTGGACACAGTTTGAGCTTCTACGCCTTGAGCCGCATCCACTAAAAGTAAAGCGCCTTCGCAAGCTGCCAATGATCGAGAGACTTCGTAAGAAAAATCAACATGTCCAGGTGTATCAATAAGATTCAGAACATAGCAATTACCATCACTATGTTGATATTCCATGCGAATGGGATGACTTTTGATAGTAATTCCACGTTCTCGTTCCAAATCCATGCTGTCCAGAACTTGGGCTTTCATATCTTTCTTAGAGAGAGTATTGGTTTCTTCCAAGAGCCGATCAGCGAGAGTTGATTTCCCGTGGTCGATATGGGCGATTATACAAAAGTTGCGGATGTGAGCCGTTTTCATCCATCAATATTACAGAGTAAAGGGTTTGGTTTATAGAGAGAAAATTAGAATATAATTGGAAAAAATTTTGTTTAAACATTTTTGATAATTACAAAATAAAATCTGCCAAAAATATATTTCAATTATGATATAAAATATGGATAAAACAGCCTTCTTTATTTCTATAGCATTCAAGCGCTTAATTACTGGTTACTCAAAACAATAAAAGGTTTAAATCCGCTTTAATAATTCCTTTTTCTTTTTTTAGTATTCTTCTTCGATAATAAGTCTTTTTTCTTTCAATTCAGCCAGTTTCTCTATTTCCTCAATAATCTGTAAAACAGTTTCATGTTTATTATTATCTTCTGTCTCTTTTACGACTAAAACTCGTTGGTGAACTCCACAATCATGTATCCAATGATCCCAATGATTCCATCGCCAATTGGCTCCAATATGAATTCGGGGTTTATGGTATTTAACAACATGGTGAACCTTGTGCTTACGATGTTTTTTATGTTTATGCGTTTTATTTTTTCGGTGTTCAGAAAATCCAAAAGAAAAAACAAAAAGGACTGAAAGGATAAGTTTAATTATTTTCATGAAATGCTCTCGTAATTAGGCTATTCTATCAGATACCCACATTTCAAATAAGTTAAAACTCAATCTTATTTATTATATTTATGTTGCGCTCTCAGTAAGCGAACATTCGCCGTTTTTTGCTCCCCATCCTGCATAAGAGATACAACACGTAATGCTTCCATAACGGGAATGTTTAAATTGTCTGAATTGGAATAAAGTGCATCCATGTGAAGTGCCAGAATTTTCAAATTATATCCAGCTTCCTGTGAACGGTATTCATCTGCAATTTCATAAAATCGTTCTATATAATAAGGTTCAACCCAATTAGTTTCATGATGAAATTGTTTTCGCACTTCGGATCTATGGTGGGATTTCAACTTAGAGATTGCCCCATAAACCCCATTAATAAAGGCAATTTTTTCATCTTGGGAATACCCACTCCAAAAACTTGCCGGTGCCCCATTTTGCGCCCCGAGAAGCGAAATTAGAATGAGAATTAAAAGTTGAGTTTTCATTTGAGTTTACCTTCGTAGTGATTTACGATTGGGATCCGCCGACCAACACCAAAAGCCCTAGATGATACTCGAAGCCCCGGCGCTGCTTGACGACGTTTATATTCATTAAATCGAATTTTTTGATAAAGTGAATTTACTAATTCCTGATCCGCTCCATCTTGTATCAATTCTGAAGGAGATTTACGGTCTTCAACCATGGCATCAACTAAAGGACTAATCACATCATAATCAAAAGGATCGACTTGATTTAGCGCCAATTCCGCGGAGGGCGGCTTGCTAATACTTCCTTCAGGAATTCTTCCCGGAGTTTTAGTATTAATCCATTTTGCTAATGCATACACATCGGATTTACTCAAATCTGAAATCACAGCTAATCCACCACTCATATCACCGTAAAGCGTACAATATCCTAAAGCCAATTCTGTTTTATTTCCTGTAGATAAAACCATCCAACCAAACTTATTTGATAATGCCATCAATAGATTCCCGCGAGCTCGGGCTTGAAGATTCTCCTCGGCAACATTAGGCTCTAAACCCAAAAAATGTGGATGTAATACAGTTTCCATACCATCCACAGCTTCTTGAATTGGGATAATGCGATAATCAATCCCCAAATTTTCTGCTAATAATTGTGCATCTGATAAACTGTGGTTACTGGAGAATTTTGATGGGAGTGATATTCCATGAATATTTTCCGAGCCAAGAGCTTCTGTTGCTATTGCACCAACCAAGGCACTATCTATGCCACCGGACAATCCTAATACGGCTTCTGTGTGACCCGTTTTTTTAAAATAATCTGCCACTCCGAGACACAAGGCTCGAACCATTTTTTCTTCACGAGATGTATTGTGGATTTCTAGTGCTTGAGTCCTTTCAAGATTAACTAAAACCAAATCTTCTTTGAATACTTCGCCTTGACCAATACAATCCCCATTGGAATTAAATGCTAAGGATTCACCATCAAAAATGAGCTCATCTTGTGCCCCAACCATATTACAATATAAAAAAGGAAGTTTGCTTTCTTTCACTTTTTCCAAAATAAGATCTGTTCGTTCTGCCAATCGTCCATCATGATAAGGCGATGCTGAAATATTAATAATAACATGGGCGCCATTTTCTTTTTGAAGTTGGCTCACTTTGCACTCATATTCACGATCCCACAAATCTTCACAAATTTGGAGGCCAACTTGAACGCTACAATCCTTGAGTGGAATTTCAAATACATTGGGCGTGTTACCACCTGTAAAATATCTGTCTTCATCAAACACATCATAAGTTGGAAGTAATATTTTATCCGTTGAGAATTGGATTTTCCCTTCAAAACAGATTGCGGCAGAATTGAATATTTTCCCATTATCTTGACGAACATATCCAATAATTAAAGGAAGGGTTGATTTTGAAGCAATTTCGTTTAAACATGCTAAGTTTTGGTCCACAAATCCACTTTCCCATAAAAGGTCTTGGGGTGGATATCCGGGTATAGATAATTCTGGGAATACAACAATATCAGCATTTGCTTCAATACTTTTCTTGTAATACATCAAGATAAGCTTTTGATTAATTTCAAAAGCACCTACGGTAGGATTAATTTGGCAAAGTGCAATCTTCATCAATGAATCTCAAATGTTTTATACTCACTTTCACATTCAAACCATTCAATACTTATTTTTTTTACTTTTGCTAATGGTGGCCCATCTTGTAGCCATCCGAGTAAAAGCGATAAATTATCCATATTACCTTCAGCCATAATTTCGACAGCATTATTAAATATATTTTTTACCCAACCTGTTAATCCAAATTCCAATGCTTTAGTTTGAGTTTGTTTTCTAAACCAAACTTTTTGGACTTTTCCAGAAACTAATACTTTAACTTTATACACGATTTAATTCCATATTTAATTTTGTAAGTACATCATGGGGTGAATCAGCTTGAATCACATTATCAATATCCCAAGTTTCATAGCCAATCACCGCTTTATTTAATTGAAAAGCATAGGCAAGAAGTGCATTTCTTGCGATATCCATTCCAGTTGCAATTGGAATTGTCAAAACTCATTTCCTTCCGATAAATCTCGTCCTTTCAAAATACCAATAACTGTGCCATTTTCTTCACAAACATCTTTTGAAATTGCTTCCATTACGCCTGATCCACCACCGCAAAAAACCAAGAAATCTTTCTGAGCAAGTAGCCGACCAATCTCAACCGTATTTTCATACACTTCTGGCGTGATATCACGCCCCCCAAAAATTGAAATTCGGCCCGAATAGTCCAATTAAGGCTCCAACCTAGTCATCGTTCTAGGGAATGGTATTGTTTCTCTAATATGTTTTGTTCCGCAAATCCAACCAACAGTTCGTTCCAATCCAAGTCCAAAACCAGAATGAGGAACCGAGCCATATTTTCTAAGATCTAAATACCATTGAAATGGTTCTAAGGATAAATCATGATGTCGAATTGTATTTATTAGAATATCAATATCATCTTCTCGTTGTCCGCCCCCAACAATTTCGCCATATCCTTCCGGTGCAATCATATCAACACCCAGTGCCAAATCATTGTTTTTCTCATCACGTTTCATATAAAATGCTTTAATTCCGGCAGGCCAGCGATGAATCATGACAGGTTTATCAAATTGTTCTGAAATTAATGTTTCATCGGGAGACCCAAAATCTGAGCCATATTCAAAATCACTTCCCTTATCTGTGAGTATTTTGGCCGCTTCATCGTAAGTTATTCTAGGAAACGGTGGAACAATAGCTTCTAATTTTGAGACATCTCTTTCCAATGTTTTTAATTCAGATTGACACTGTTCTAAAACCCGTTGGATAATGGCACCCACCAAGTTTTCTGCCCAAGTCATATTCTCATCCAAATTCACGTAAGCCATTTCTGGCTCCACCATCCAGAATTCTGTTAAGTGGCGTCTCGTTTTTGATTTTTCTGCTCGAAAAGTTGGACCAAAACAATAGGTTTTTCCAAAAGCAGTCGCCCCAGCTTCCTGATACAATTGGCCACTTTGTGTTAAATAGGCTGAACGCTCGTAATAATCAACTTCAAAAAGTGTTGTGGTTCCTTCCACCGCATTTCCAGTAAATATGGGGGAATCAATTAAGGTAAAATCATTATCATCAAAAAAGTCTCGGATTGCTTTTACAATCTGATGTCGCACTCGCATAATTGCATTTTGCCGCTTGGATCTCAACCATAAATGTCGATGCGACATTAAAAAATCTGCACCATGTTCCTTATGGGAAATCGGAAACTCTTCTGTCACGTGATTCACCACAGTGATATTTTTTATTCCCAATTCATATCCACCCACAGATCGTGGCTCTTTTTTGACAATTCCAGTGATGATAACTGAATCTTCCTGATTCAAATCCTGTTCCAAATCAAAAGAATCATCTGTTGCTTCTCCTTTTACAACCACACCCTGAAGTAAACCACTTCCATCCCTAAAAATTAAAAACCAAATTTTTCCAACATTTCTTGTATTATAAACCCAACCTTTTAGTTGGACTTCCTGTCCTTCATACTCACCAATTTTTTTAATTGTGACTGTATCCATTTTGTCTAATTCCCTTTTTTAAAATACCAATTTAGATGCAATTTTATTCATGAAATTTAAGACACAAGATGGTTGACAAAAATTTCATTTTACCACGTTGTCATAATTTCATTCAAAATATCTTCTGAAATTTTTCGAACTGCAACCTTGGTTGCGAACGCTCGTGGCTCTCCAAATTCATCATCATCTTCCTCGTCAATTTTTCCGTCATTATCATTATCGATTCCGTCTGACCCAATATCCCCACTTAAGCCGTAAGCACCAAATCCCGAATACGTCCCTTCCAATAGATTTTTGTCTTGCGAGACATCATACCATTCTAATTTTACGTCAATTTTATATCGGTATTCTGACACGGATTCCTTCTTACTGTAGGTGTAAGGACCTTCACTTACCTTTTTCACTGTACCTCGGAGAATTGAATGTGCAACTGATTCTTCTGTGATATTTAAAATTCCAGCTTCATTGAATTCTTCCAAAATCCCATCTGTAATTTTTTCTGCCAAACCAAATTCGGCCGTTTCATTATCCATTAGCGGAATGGCAATTGATTTAATATGGGGTGGAATTGATCCAGCCATAGAATAGAATCCACAAGATATTTGAATTATGGAAACTGTGAAAAGTAAAATAGAATAAAGATACTTCATTTTATTCTCTCTTTTTTATTTTGGGTTCGAGACCAAATTCTTCAATTTTTCGATACAAAGTTCGTTCACTCATTCCCAGAGATATTGCAGTTTTCCGTCTATTATTATTAAAATATTGAAGCGATCGCGTAATAGCTTCTTCTTCCAAATCTTTAATCACCATGTCTCCAATTGCATCATCACGAATAAGTTTGTGTCCTTCATCTGTAATTTCCATAGATTTTTCCGGAATGGGAAATCTTAAATCCGGATTATCCATCATGGGAAATGTGGGTCCACTTGGCGCCACTTGACCACTCACCATCATTTTCTGAATCATTTCTGTATCCTGTTTCAACATGAAAAGTTGACGCAAAATGAGATCAATCTCTGCTTTATCAGATGATTGATTCACCAAAACCGGCAATGCCGGATTATAATTGGGTTCGGTGGGAAGCACATCCATTAATTCATTTTGTACAATATCCTTTGTAATTCTCTCTCCTTTTTGAAATACAAGAATCTTTTCAACAAAGTGCTTTAATTCACGAACATTTCCAGGCCATTCGTATTGTTTCAATACTCGGATCGCTTCCGGCATAAACCCTCGATATAATATGTCATTGGATCGAGTAAATTCCAATGCAAATCGTTCTACCAAAGGCCCAATATCTTCAACCCGATTTCTTAAGGCTGGCACATCAACTGTTACGGTTTTTAAACGATAATAAAGGTCTTGTCGGAAGTTACCTTTTCTCACCAATTCACTTAAATTTTTATTCGTTGCAGCAATAACGCGAACATCGGTGTATCTCATTTTCACTTCGCCAACGCGCATAAATTCACCACTTTCCAAAACTCTGAGCAATTTTACTTGCGTATCCAAAGGTGCTTCACCAATCTCATCTAAAAATATTGTCCCTTTATTAGATTCTTCGAAATACCCTTTTCTATCTTCGCCTGCACCAGTAAAGGATCCTCTTTTATGACCAAATAATTCGGATTCAATAATCCCTTCCGGAATAGCGCCACAATTCACAACGACGAGCTTTTCATTATTTCGTTTACTTGCCTTATGAATTGCTTTTGCAACTACTTCCTTTCCAACACCAGATTCCCCAGTAATCAAAGCCGAAATATCCACAGGTGCAATCTGAGATATCATTTCCAAAATATGGCGAATTCCTTCTGACGTACCAATAATTCCGGATTGTTTTTGAAGTCTATCAATATCGATCATGACAGGCCTCCTTTAAAATATGTTTTTAACATGAATTTTGTCTTTTTCCAATTAAATAATAAGTCCAACATTTCTATTTATAAACCTCCCAAGTAGATTTGATTAATGTATCCAAATCAGAATAGTTTGGCGACCATTTCAATACCTCTTCAGCTTTATTTGAAACGGCAATTACTTTATCAGGATCACCTGCACGACGCCCAACTATTTGATAGGCAATCTCCTTTCCAGTTACACTTTTCGTTTTTTGTATTACATCCAAAACTGAATGCCCTTCACCCGTTGCAAGGTTTACCATCAAATCTTTGTTATTATTACGAATATAACCCATTGCTTTTACATGAGCTGTAGCCAGATCACTCACATGAATATAATCTCGAATCCCTGTCCCATCATGGGTCTCATAGTCGTTGCCAAAAATTTGCATTTCTTCTCGAACCCCTGATGCAACTTCCATAACAATTGGAATCAAGTTTAAGGCATTTCTTTCTTTCCCTTTGATCCGTCCCTTTCGATCATATCCTGCTGCATTGAAATATCGTAAAGCTGCAAATCGAATCCCTTTCAACTCACTAAACCATTTGAGATTTTTTTCAATCTGCAATTTTGTTTCACCATAATAACTAATAGGAATGGTGGGATGATTTTCATCTATTGGGACGTATTTTGGTAAGCCATAAACCGATGATGTGGAAGAAAAAACAATATTCATAATTCCATTTCGATCACAAGCGTTTAAAAGGGTGAGTGTGCCAATTAAATTATTATGTGCATATTTTGCAGGATTCGTCATGGATTCCCCAGCAGCTTTCCACGCAGCCAAATGAATAATACCATCAAAACCGTTCGACATAATGGAATCTAAATCCGAATCTGAATGAGTACTTCCATTTACAAATCTTGCTCTTGGATCAATATTCTCTTCTAAACCGAGAGACATATTATCTAAGATTGTTACATCATGACCTTGGTCAATACATTCATAAACAACGTGTGAACCTATATATCCTGCCCCACCAGTTACTAATATTTTCATGATATTGCTATTCCTAAATCTTTTTCAAATTCTTCAATTTCGTCTCGAATCTTTACTGCTTTTTCAAATTCATATTTTTCTGCAGCCTCTAGCATTGCTTTACGTAGTTCTATCAAAATCATTTGTTTTTCAGCTTCTGGGATGTGTGCTTTATCATATCCAGGCACATACACATCTTCTTTTTCTCTTATGGAATCAGCAACAGATGTGGATATCATAATGTCGTCTATAGATTTGTAAATGGTCCTTGGCGTAATACCATTTATTTTATTGAATTCAGTTTGTACTTTTCTTCTTTCTTTCGTGGTATCAATAAGATATTGCATGGCTTTTGTTATTTTATCGCCATAGAGAATGACGAGTCCTTCAATATTTCTTGCGGCTCGTCCGGCGACTTGCAGTAAAGAACTTTTAGATCGTAAAAACCCTTCTTTGTCTGCATCCAAAACAGCCACCAAACTCACTTCTGGTAAATCCAGACCTTCACGTAATAAATTGATACCAACTAATACATCGAATTCACCTATTCTCAGTTCTCGTAAAATTTGAACCCGCTCGATAGTTGGAATGTCAGAATGAAGGTATCGAACACGAATATTTAAACCGGATAAATACTCAGTTAAATCTTCAGACATTTTTTTGGTTAAGGTTGTCACCAAGATTCTTTCATTCCGTTTTACTCGATATCTAATTTCGCCAACCAGATCATCAATTTGTCCACGGGACTCTCGAACATCAACTTCTGGATCCAGCAAACCCGTTGGACGAATGACTTGTTCAATCACGACACCTTTTGTCATTTCCAATTCACGATAAGAAGGCGTTGCGGATGTGAAAATCGTTTGCTTTTGAGCCTTGAAAAATTCGTCATATTTCAGAGGTCGATTATCCAATGCACTTGGAAGCCGAAATCCATGTTCAACAAGTGTCTCTTTTCGGGCTCTATCTCCATTATACATTCCTTGAATCTGAGGTAGCGTTACATGAGACTCATCCAAAATAGTAAGTGAGTTTTTCGGAAAAAAATCCTGTAAAGTATAAGGTGTGTCTCCTGGTGCACGATCTGCGAAATATCGCGAGTAGTTTTCAATCCCTGAACAATAGCCCAATTCAATCATCATTTCGATATCAAAATTTGTTCTTTGTTCAAGACGTTGCGCTTCCAAGAGATTTTGATGAGACCGTAAAAAATCCAATCGCTCGGTCAATTCTTTTTGAATTTCACCAATAACACGCAATGTGGTTTCTTTATCTGTCACAAAATGCTTTGCAGGGAAAATGACAGCTGTATGGATAGTTTCTTTAATTTCACCCGTTAATGGATCGAATTTGGTAATCGATTCTACATCAGACCCAAAAAGCTCAAATCGAATGCATGCATCTTCATAAGCTGGAAATACTTCAATCACATCACCGCGGACACGAACATTTCCCCGTTCCAAAACTTTATCATTGCGAGAATAATGAATATTGACCAATAATAATAAAAATTTTCTTCGATCTAAGCTGTCACCTGTGGAAACAGAAACAGACCCTTTATTATACTCTTTTGGAGATCCAATACCATAAATACAAGAGACTGAACTCACCACAATCACATCTTCCCGAGCCATAAGAGAACTCGTCGTTTTTAGACGAAGTTTGTCAATCTCCTCATTCACAGACATATCTTTTTCTATGAAAGTGTCTGATACAGGTAAGTAAGCTTCCGGTTGATAATAATCATAATAGGAAATGAAGAATTCAACCGCATTGTTTGGGAATAACTGTTTGAATTCTCCAAATAATTGAGCTGCGAGAGTTTTATTATGACTCATGATTAAGGTCGGCTTTTGAACCGCTTGGATCACATTCGCCATCGTGAATGTTTTTCCTGAACCTGTTACACCCAATAAGGTTTGGAATTCATCACCACGGTTAACACCCATAACTAATTCTTCAATGGCTTGGGGTTGGTCTCCCTGTGGCGTGAAATCTGACTTAATTTTGAACTCTGCCATAATGTCTAAATTACGGAGTTTTTTAGACGGGGGTCAATGGCAGACTTTAATTAGATTTAGACTAATTAGTGTTTGGGCGTTCATGTTTTAAAGTGCTTATGGTACTGGTTTTTCCCACTAACCATCAAACACAGATTAGGAATAGTAGCTGGAATTAAATGCAAGCAGAAATCCAGGCACAAATACAAATTGGCAAATTATTTCAGATTGCCCCAGGATTATTGATTCATTAGTATAGAGCAAGGATTAATCAAAAATTGATAATCCTATCCACCACTTGCTAAATCGGCAATTAACAATAAGTCAAGAATAGTAAGCGTACCATCATAATCAATATCCCCCGCACACGTTTCTGATTGAGTTGGGATTTCCCATTGCAAAAGTAATAGTAATATTTTAATAACATCCATCACATTAATAACCCCATCAAAATTGGCGTCTCCTTTTGGACATTCTCCGGATTCCGCTTCCACAGAAATAACTTCAGCAACGCTTGTTGAATCATTTTCTAAAAGTCGGGTTATTATCCCGTATTCATAAATGCCACCTGGAATAACTAAACTGTCTGTAAATAATGTAATATTGGAAGAAAGAGTTACGAACAATGAATCATCTTTGTATAAATAATTTTCGAAATTTGATATAGTATCTCCACCGAAAAGCGTTGTTGGATTTTCCCAAAATAGCTGAATTATAGAGCCCAATGAACCATCTCCATTAAAATTGGAAACTGAATTTGGATCTAGAGAATCAGATGCCATAAACTCAGAAACAAGAACAGCTGAATTAAATAAATTTAATCGACCACCACTTACAGTAATATTTTCCAATGCGCTGATTGAGTCTATCCCATTTAATATCATAGATTTTAGAGCGAGTGCAGCATCTCCCGGATTCGTTTTAAAAAACTGGCTAAAGCCATTTGTCATGACTGAATGGAGAAATCCAATGGAACCAGCAACGTGTGGTGTTGCCATACTTGTTCCAGAAAGGCTCGATGTGGATCCATTAGAATAGGTGGAAATAATACTGCTACCAGGCGCCCCTAAATCAATGGATTCTAAACCATATCCAGCAGATGCTTTTTGGTCATTCCGATTTGTATTTGTTACGGTTACAAGATAATCACTGGTACATCCTGTTGGCACATCACCAGCATTATCCACATTGGTATTCGCATTAATTGTTGCAGCCGCACTGAGAATTCCAGCTTCTCCTAAGGCTGTGTATGCCTCATCCCATAATGGGTAATTCCCTGAAGAACAATCGGCATTATCGATCCCAAAACTTGAATTAGTTGCAACAACAAAAGCTCCTTGTTCGCCATTTGTGTCATTATATAAAACACGTTGATCTAAGACATAACCGTACGCTTCCAACGCAATTGAAGTTTGACCTGTTGAACCCATCACAATCATGAGTTTAACATTCCAATTTACCCCTACCACCATACTGCTATTATTTCCTTCAGCACCTACGGTACCCGCCACGTGAGTTCCATGGCCGTTTGATGATATATTCCCATTAGAATTGTAGGCATTCCAACCGTTCACATCATCCACATAGCCATCGTTATCATCATCAATATTATTCCCAGATATTTCGTCAGTATTCACCCAAATATTATCGTCTAAATCAGGATGAGTTAATAAACAGCCTCCATCCACAATGGCCACAACAATATCATCACCTAATGCATTCACACCACCCATGGATAAATCCCACGCTTCTGGTGCATCAATATCCGCATCTTCTAATCCGCTGGATTGCCCGGTATTATGCATGCCCCATTGCGACCCAAAATCGGAATCATCCGGAAAATTTTGACGTTGAGTGATATAATGATCGAATTGTGCATGTTGAATCCATGGATTCTCAGAAATTTCTTTCAATGCTTGCGGAGCTGTAATAGAACTATCTATGATTTTGACTAAATAAATATTGACACGTTTCATTAAAGGTTTTTGAACCTTAAAACGGGCTTCGTCTAAACTAAGCTTCAATTCTTCGACGGAAACATCTGGCATTGCTTGAATTAGAATATTATCAGAAACATATTTTTGTGCAATTAATCCTGTAAATAAAAAAAATAAAAAAAGAGTTTTTTTCATAAGAACCTTGAGATAGTTAAACTGTTAATAATAATACGAATCATATAAAAAGATTGCTCATGAATTTTTGTGTGACTTTGAAAATTCTGAGGCCATTTTTTGAATTTCTTTACATACTTGAATTGGTATCCCAGTTTCACCATGAATCACTTCAGGAGTGAGTTTAGCTATTTCGCCAGGACCATCAAACGTTTGTAGCAATTTTTCGAGTCGTTTTTTACCCATACCCTGAATTGCGGCAAAAACGGAAACGACCATATCTTTATTCCGCTTTTGCCGTTGGAATGTAATGGCAAAACGATGGGCTTCATCCCGGATTCGCCTCAGCAATATGAGACCCGGACTTTGTTTATGGATGGATTGGGCTTCAGGATTTCCGGGGACAAAAACTTCTTCCAATCGTTTGGCGAGACCCACCGCAGGAATATAGTCCAATCCCAATTCTCTTAATGCTGAAAGTGCCATACTTAATTGACCTTTTCCCCCATCAATTAATATCAAATCCGGTAAAGGTTTTTCTTCATCTTTAACTCTTTTGTATCGACGAAAAACCACTTCTCGCATAGATGCAAAATCATCTATTCCAGATACAGTTTTAATATTGAATTTTCGGTATTCAGTTTTTTTAGGTTTTGTATCTATAAAACAAACCATGGATGCCACCGTATTTGTTCCACCTAAATGAGAAATATCAAATGCTTCAATCCGCTTGGGTGGCACATCCATATTTAAATCTTCCTGAAGCTGACTCAACATTTTAGGAATTTGTTCTTTCCTTTTCACTCTGCGAATGATCCATTCACCTAATAATAATTTTGCATTTTGATGGGTTACCCTCATTTCTTTAGCTTTTTCGCCCTTAATTGGATACAAAAAATGAACTGCACCCTTTCGTTTTTCACGAA